>QMCD01003651.1_pt1 | contig 13517 bp, 12 predicted proteins | sample 1821841 | NCBI WGS metagenome assembly QMCD01 (sample SAMN01991225, study PRJNA193472) | Termite gut metagenome, whole genome shotgun sequencing project. | isolation source: worker | host: Macrotermes natalensis | reverse complement strand
TCTCGTGAATATCCACCGCATCGACATGATCAGCGGAGGCCGCATCTTCGTCGGCAAGCACGAACTTCCCCTATCCCGCCACCGCCGCGAAGAGCTGATGCGGTCGGTCGTCTATAAGAATCTTATCTGAAAGTAACAGCAATAAAGAAGGCTTTGGCAAACCTTGCACCGGCGGGGCGCTCCACACAAGGGCGGCCTTTTTATCTGTTATCTCAAAGAGAATGTGTTGTTAGCGGCAGGATCATGTTGTCTTCGAGCTCGATCATTGCGTTGATTAGGCGGATTGTCGAGAAGTTATGCAAGTCTTCGGAGCGGATATCGCGTTCGCGGATCGTGCCGGCAGTGATGAGTGCCGCACGCTTGGTGCCGGAAAGCAGACAGGTCGAGGGCGTATAAAGGCCGGTTGCGTCCTCCAAAACAAGGTTGGCTGCCGAAGCATCGGTAACGAAGCCGTCCTTTACGATGATAATTTCGTCGCAACCGGAGGCTTTGAGCAACCCGTTCAGGCGGCTGCGGTCAGTCGATTTATAGGTGTAGTCGATGGTGTCGTCGCGGACAATGGCGACGGTTTTTATCTCACGGAAAGAATAGGGCGTGAACTCGACGCTCTCGACCCCGTGCTTGCCATAAACCACGCGGCACTTAACGAGACCCGTGCGTAGGTCGGGCGGGATCATTTCAGATGTCAGGTCGAGCCGGATACCACAGCCGAAATGGTGCATCGACGTGCGGGCAGCGCGAGCCTCGTGTCCGGCGAGGTTATAAAACACACCGTCTTTTACCTTGATGGCTTCCGAGAACGTCATCGCGGCAGATAGATTTTTGCCAGCACCTCGTCGTACTCATTGCGCCATTGGCTGTCTATCGTCACGCCGCCGCCGGAGCGGAAGAATTTCTGACCGTCGGCATCCTCTTCGATAAAACGGATCAGCACGCCGCTGTCAAGGGTCATGCTATCGAAATAGCCGAACACGCCACAGTAAAAGCCACGCGGCACAGGTTCGGCACGATGGATCACATCGAGGGTCGAATCCTTCGGCGCACCTGCTATCGAACCGCCGGGAAGCATCCTGAAAATAATATCGCCCAGATGCGCGAGGTAGTTGTCAGGCAGGTCACCCACGATCTCGGAACTCACCTGCAATATCTCGCGCTCGCTGGTTAAGAGGTGGTCGATGTAGCGAAATCGCTCCACGCGCACATTTTTCGCACCGCTCAAACGAAGGTCGTCGGCAAGCAACTCCACCGCCGAAGCGTGTTCTGCAGTCTCTTTCGGATTGTTGAGTATCACATTTTCGGCATCGGGCGTCGCTGCGTCTATGGTACCTTTCATAGGGAATGTCGCTATGCGGCCGTCGGAGATACGCACAAAACACTCCGGCGAGAAACATACGAACCGACCCGGAACGAACAACTGATATTTCGTCTCCGCCGAGGCGAAAATATCCTCCAACGAGCAGTCGGTCTCAATAGGCGTTTTAACGGTCAGGTTCGTCAGCACCGTCTCGCCGCCCTCCAGCCCCTCTCGCACCACGTCGAACATCTTTTTGTACTCCTCCGGTGTGATCGGCAAGACTTTCAGTACACCGGAAGCCGACGGGCGCGAGGCGGCAGGTTTATTCCCGACACCGTTCAACTCGAACAGCACCTCTGTCTGCTCCATAGGGCGCACGACGAAATAGCCCTCAGCCATTTCATAATCCACCGCGAAAAGAAATGGCTCACCCTGCGTACCACACTCGTTCATCTGCCGCCGGATAATATCTGTGTCGTTAAATAACATCTGGTTTTCGTTTAAGCTACAAAATTAGTAAAAATCCGTCTCAACGGGAACAATGTCTATCCAATCCGGTTGACGGATGCGAAGGCACCTTCATAAAACGCAAAAACGTCGCCTCAAAATTCTACGATATCGTAGCGGCTTTTTCATTTTTTTTCGACTACTTTGTCGTTAATATTCAGCACAACCTGATCACTTAACCAAAACCATATCAACTGATGAAAAAAAACCTATTCCTTGCATTTATCGCGTGTGTCATAGGTGCAGTGGCGTTTCTCTCTTCGTGTAAAGGAACACCAGAAGATGACCGGCCCGAGACTTACGCCATCGATATCTCCTCAAACAATGCCGAATGGGGTTCGGCAGAGGCCAGAATCGGAAACGATATTGTCTCGAAAGCCGAAGAGGGAGAGACGGTTCGGATCACTGCTACGGCCCAAACCGGCTATGTGTTTGCACGTTGGCAGGTCGAGGGGGACGCGATTCAACTCGGCGGAGATCCTTCGACCACGTTCCGAATGCCATCCCGTGCAGTTACCATCACGGCCGTTTTCGAAGATGACGACCCCGAAGCACCCAAACACGCGATCGACGTGGATGCTCCCGAGCATGCAACCATCACGGTCAAGGTCGGCGGCACTCTGGTCGATGAAGCGGAAGAGGGAAAAATCGTCGATATTTCGATCGATACCGATGAGGGTTATGAGCTCGAAAAATGGGAGCTTGCCGCGACCGACTCCGGCGATGACCTGAACGACCTTCTGAATGACGACTCCGCATACGCCACCTCGTTCAGGATGCCCGCGGTAGCCGTAACCATATCTGCGGTGATCGTTCCGACAACTCCCGGAACCTATTCGATCGCTATCGATAACGGCGGCAACGGGGCTGTCACAATAACCACCTATGAGGAGGACGACACGACCGTCGCCGAAACCTCGACCGACGGCTCGCTCCACGAGATACTCGAAGGCACGCGCGTTAAGATCGAAGCCATAGCCGACCCTCACTTTACCTTCGGTGAATGGACAGATGCGTCGGGCTATATTCCGGCGACAGTCACGGCCGGGACGCTGACTTTCGATATGCCGGGCACCGACGTGAGTATGAAAGCCAATTTCGTGACAAAACCGAAAAAAGCCCTCACCTGGAGTGCAACCAACGGCTCCATCTCGGTATCGGTGGGAGGGGTGCCGGTCTCCAGCGGAGGTCAGGTCGAAGTGGGCGCCATCGTGGATATAACGGCAAATCCGGCATCGACCTGGAAGTTCAGTCAATGGACAGGCCAGATCAGTTTCGCCGATAAAAACGCCAATCCGACGACATTTGAAATGCCGATCTTCGATTCGAGCTTCGGCGTGACATTCGTGCCCCAGACCGCAATGTTAACGATAATTCAGCCGGCGCAAGGCAACGTTATCACTATTAAAGTCAACGGAACAGCCGTTGCCTCGGGATCGCAGGTCGAATGGAACAAATCCGTTCAGGTGGTCGCATCCGGATTTCCCGCAGGGTATAAATTCGGCGAGTGGAGTGCGAGTCACGCCTTGGGCAATGTTTCGTTCGACAACAAGAGCGCCGAGGAGACAACATTCCAGATGCCGTCGGGCGATGTGACGTTGACATGTACGCTCAATGAATCTGTTACGGTCGATCCGGGCAAATATGTCGAGATCGGCGGTGTGAGATGGGCAAAATACAATCTTGCGGGAAATAACGCATTTGTCGCGAACGAGACCGATCCGGGTCTGTTGTATCAGGCCGGAGTGAACGTGGGCTTTGCAAAAGGCGTGGACAACGCTGCGGCAAACGCTATCCCCACTCCCGCAGGCCAACCGTTCCGTTCGAGCGCCAATTACTCTTCCACTGCCCCAACTCCGAGTTGGATCACTCAAAATCCCTGTCCCGAAGGGTGGAGCGTGCCCACGAGAACAGATTATGAAGCGTTGGTGGGCGCAGCGGCCTGTGTTGTAAACGGCGACAGCACTCTTATGACATTCACCGACAACTCCGATGCCACCAAGGTCCTTCAACTCCCGATGCCGGGCAGTTTCAGTGGCTGGTCCTCGTCCGCTCCTCCTCCCTACACGGCAGGCACCAGCGGCTACTGGACGACCACCGGACAGGGCTATGCAGGCAACTTTTACTACTTTACTCACGCCTACGGAGGTCCTAACACCAACCAGTCGGCCGAGCCTTATAAAGCATTCTCGATCCGCTGTGTGGTAAAATAACTCGGTACACCATAAATAGAAATATGGCACTTCTATAGAAGTGCCATATTTCTTGCGCGATCCTGCAGGCGTAACGCCTACATCTCGTTGATAGTCATAAATTCGCCGCCCCACGATGAGGCCTGATAGGCGCTTTTCCTACCCTGCGGAACGTACAGCGTATCGTCCTCGACCGGGAAAAGCTTTAAGCCGACACCGGTTTCGAGGGACGGAGGCGTGGTTGCCAGAACTCGGACGGTTTTAAGCTTGCCGCAATTAAGGAATGCCAGAGAGTTGAGCCTTGAAAATCCGCTGCCGAAGGTAATCTCGGCAAGTTCAAAGCAGTTCTGGAACGCAAGGGTTTCGGCCGTGGCGACGCTGTTGGCAAGAACAATATTCGTAAGCGCATCGCACCACTTGAACGCACCGTTTTTGATAGTTTCGACTCCCTCCCCGATGGTTACATCGGTAAGCAGAGGGCACTCTTCGAAGGCTTGTTGCCCGATGGTTTTTATCGTCCCCGGAATCGTGATCCCGGTTATGCCCGTCTGCGAAAATGCATAGGAAGGCAACTCCGTCAAACCTGTCCCTATGGTAACTGTCGCCAGTTTACTGCATTTCGAGAAAGTCGCGCTACCCATGCTGATGACACTGTTTGCAACGGTCACCGCAGTAAGTTGGCCGCAGGCGTAAAATGCGTTGGCTTCGATATTTTTCACGCCCGCGAGATCTATGCTTTTGAGACCCGAACCCGAGAACGAGTGTTCGGCAAGGGTCTCTACCGTACCTGTAAATGTGACGGTTTCGAGCTTCGGACAATTCGAGAAGGCGTAACTTCCTATTCGATTGACACTGCCGGGGATCGTTATCGACTTGAGTTTTGGACAGTCCCGGAAGCAGTTATCGGAGAAGACCTGCACGCTGCCGGGGATTACGACCGTTTCCAGACCCGAACACGCCGAGAACAGGAAAGGAGTGAATTGCGTGACCCCGTTACCGACAGTTATGGTCTTGAGCTTTTCGCAGGCATCGAACGGATATGTACGCATCTCGGTAACCGTTCCGGGGATTGTAAATTCGGTGAGGCCTATGCACATGCGGAAACAATAATCGCCGAATTCGGTCAACCCTTCCGGCAGAACCAGCTCGGTTAGGCTCATACACCTTTCGAAGGTGCCGTTGCCGAGCGTCCTGACGCCGGTTCCGATGTTCGCGTATGCCATGCTGTTGCAGTCGGCGAACGCGCTGTGGCCGATGCTGACGACGCTGTTGGGAATGGTAACTCCTTCGAGCTTAGTACAGCCACCGAAAGCGTAGTCGCCGATAGTTGTGACGGTTGACGGGATCGTTACTCTTTCGAGCACCTGCGGACGTCCGGGGCGTTCGGGGTGTTCCGAGAAGACATTTTCGCCTATCGAGGTGAGCCCCTCTTCGATCACGGCCACGCGCACGGGAGTCAAATCGAACCAGGGTGTGTTCATCGCAAAAAAGCTGAAATTGGGCATCGCTCCCGTTCCGCTCAGCGTCAATTCGATTCGCCGCTCGACATCAAGCGCCAGTTCATATTGCCCACCGTTCCGCTGCCCACCTCCGTCGGAGCCTTCACGGTTATCGAACACTCGGCTGTAAATTCTCCTTCGTCCGTCGTGACGGTGATCTTGACCGGGCCACCCGGTTTAAGGGCTTTTACTTTACCATCGGCGCTGACACTTACCGTCTCCGGAGAGGTGGTGTCCCAGGTTACACCCTTGTTCGATGCGTCCTGAGGATCGAAAACGGGCTCCAACACACGGGTTTCGTTCACCTCCAATTCAAACGCTTCCGGCAGACTCACACCGGCAACAGGAACCAGCGTCGAAACGGGAACGACGGTGACTTCACAGAATGCGGTAAACTCCCCCTCCTCTGTGGTGACCGTTATGGTCGCGTCCCCTTCCGCGATCGCGGTGATGACGCCCATTGCCGAATCGACGATCGCAACGTTGCTCGCATCGCTCGAAAATATAACTCTCTTGTTGTCGGCGTCGTCAGGCTCGACCGTCGCCACGAGCGGCTCGGAAGTGGCACCCACTTCGAGGATGAGAGTGGCCGGTTGAACGGAGACGCCGGTTACCACGATGGGCGTCGGGCCCGGCGGCTGTTCGGGCGGGTTCTTTTTGCACGAAGCGAAAGCGATACCCACGAGGATCGGAAGAAGGTAAATCGTGATTTTTTTCATTGATGTTCAGTGTTGGTATGTTTACACAAAGAAAGGTAAACAAGGGGTTAAACTCGCTACGATATCGTAGAATTTTAGAGACAGAGCCTTTTGAGGTAGCTCAGATAATTAGGTGTCACGCCAAGATACGATGCTATGATCCTGACCGGAACCCGCGCTATGACTTCGGGACGGTTTTTCACGAGTGCCGTATAGCGTTCCTTGGCCGAACCCGTTATCACCGACAGTTTGAACTCATTGGCGTATAGCTGTCCCGCGCGCGCGGCCAGAAGCCATTTTGCAAATTCGCCCGAACTGTCGACCAACTCATCGAGCTCTTTGCGCGACATTCTCAGCATGGTCGTCTCGCCGCACGATTCGAACTGGAAAAACGACGGTTGCCCCATAAAAAATGAATGGTATGATATGAGCATAGTGCCCGGATTGGAAAAGCCATAGGTTTTTTCGTTCTCGCCGTCGAAGTACCAGGCACGAATGAGGCCGTCCTTTTGGACATACACATTGGTGTCGATCTTTCCGGCGGCGACCAACACCTCTCTGTTCTTCAGGTGTATCTCTGTCATGGAGCCCACAAACCGTTCGAACAGTTCATCCGACATACCTATCCCTGCCTCGCACAGAAGCTGTTCTTTCAATGTTTCGTCCATCTTGTATTCACGCCGGAACGGGAAACCCGCTCCGGCGTGTCATATTATTGTAAATTAATCTTTTATACCTGATAGTTGTAGCTGACGATCTGCCGAATGTCGGGATGAAGCGATTTGGAGACGGGGCAGGTGTCGGCGGCGCGCTGAAGGATCGTGCGCGTCTTTTCGTCCGCCGCGAAGGGGAAATGCACGTCGATGTGAATCTCGCCTATGCGGCGTGGGTCCGAGGCCATAACTTTGGTTATGTCGAGCGTCGTTCCGGTCATATCGAGACCCATTCGCGCGGCGGCCATCTCCATAAGGGTCAACATACAACTACCCAGCGCCCCGGCCACCATATCGGTCGGGGAGATGTGTTCTCCCTTGCCGTTGTTGTCGGTCGGCGCGTCGGTCATAACGGTGCCGCCCGATTGCAGGTGGGTGATCCGGGTTCGCAGGCCTCCCAGATGGAGGGTTTTGAGCGTTGCCATAGTCGTTTACAGTTTGAAATCGATGCCGAGTTTCGCGGCGACATTGACCAGCATATCGCGCGTCATCTTTTCGAGGTCCCACTCGGGACGCCAGCCCCACTGGGCACGTGCGGCGCTGTCATCGACCGACGCAGGCCAATATTTGGCGATCTCGCGGCGGAAGTCGGTTTTGTACTCGATCGTGAAGTTCGGAATGTATTTGCGGATCTCGGCGGCGAGAACTTCGGGGGTGAAGCTCATCGCGTTGAGGTTGTAGCCGCCGTGCACCTGAAGCAAAGCGGGGTCGGCCTCCAACAGTTCGGCCGTTCCGCGCACACAGTCGGGCATATACATCATCGGCAGGCAAGCCTCCGGGCTGAGCGGACATACATAATGACCCGTTTTGAGCGCCTCGTAGAAGATCTCCACGGCGTAGTCGGTGGTGCCGCCGCCGGGCATTGTCTTATAGCTGATGATACCCGGATAACGGATGCCGCGCATATCGAAACCGTCTTTCTTGTAGTAGTAGTCGGCCAGCAGTTCGCCTATCACCTTCGTGACGCCGTACATCGTGTTGGGCTTCAGGATCGTCTCCTGGGGCGCGTTGTAGAGCACCGAGGTGGGGCCGAACACGGCGATCGACGAGGGCACCATAATGCGGTCGAGCTTCATCGACTGGGCGACGCGGATGACGTTCAACAGGCCATCGATGTTGATCTTCCACGCGAGGTCGGGGTTCTGCTCTCCGCGCGCCGAAAGGATCGCCGCAAGGTGGACGACGGTGTCGATGTCGTGCTTTTCGATTATCGCCTCGAGACCCGCGCGGTCGGTGACGTCGAGCGCCTCGAACTTGTTGTCGGGCAGGACGTGCGCCAACGCACTGTTAACGTCGGAGACTATGACATTTTCCGCGCCGTAGCGTCGGTTGAATTCGACGGAAAGCTCGGAGCCGATCTGGCCTAACGCTCCCGTAATGAGTATCTTTTTCATTTATCGGTTAGAATTTGAGCGCGAAAATTACGAAAAATATTCCAAAGTATTGGCCGTTTCGATTTTCTTTTCTACTTTTGCCTCACCATTTAAGGAAATGCTGTTTTAGCTCAGTGGTAGAGCACTTCCTTGGTAAGGAAGAGGTCCCGAGTTCAATCCTCGGAAACAGCTCGAAAGAACGACGAAACAAAACTGCCGGAGGCAGTGATCACGAAAGAAAGACACCGCTCAAGTTTACTTGAAAGCGGTGTCTTTCTTTTGGGATTATAGTTGCGGGGCAACTTGTTTCGTCGTTCTTTCGATGGCGCCCAGCGGCAGCGGCAGGAGGATCAGCGAACGAATGTGAGCTAATCCCAGCGACAGAGGAAAAACAAGCGAAGCGACGTTAATCCTCGACCTCATCCAGAGAAACTTTAAGACAGATGTGTCAGGAGGATAATCCACCTCGGAAGGCAGATGACAGTACGATTATAATTGCAGGAATCAGCCACACGACTCCATTGATCAGCATAAATCGACTATCGGTCGAATTATTAAAAAATGCTAAAAAACCTATGTTGATCGCCAAATGAAACAGAGAAGCAATAATCAGGTTGTAGTCCGTGCCGCGAAGCAGCCACGCCACAATGATGGACGCGGATATGGTTACAAGCAGGAAGCCGACCATAAAAAGAACCCCGTTCTTGTAATGCGCAACGTGCCACAGCCCCCATATAACGCCGACAAGAATCGATGCCACCGGCAGCACACATCTCTTTTCAAGGAGCGGTTGCAGGAATCCACGCCATCCCATCTCTTCGCCAAGTGCGCCGATGACCATTCCCGCTATCATCACCGGAAGTAGGCTCGCAAGGTTGGAAGGGATTTTCGCCTCGACCCCGAACTGTCTGCCCACGATATGCGCCACGCCGAACAACCCCAAAGGAATTACAAACGCCATTGCCGAGCGAATGGCGACCGTGCCGTCGAAAAGGAAGTTTAACCGCGCCGGAAGCTCCCGCCAAATTAAAAACATTACCAGCACCGCCACGGCGGGTGCGAGTTGTGGGAATGTTATTTTCTCGTAGCTCCAGCCGGCCTTTTGTTGAACCAAGGCGAACAGGATGGTAACGACAAGCGTAACCAGAGCGAACAGACCAACTTTCCAAAACATAACTTACTCGAAAATTTTTTGCAAAAGTATTATAAAAACGTAAAATATATGGCAGGAGTACGCATAAAACAAGACCTTCAGGACACGAAGTTAATCCTAATAACAAAGAGGGAAGACCCGAAAGCCCTCCCTCTTCATTCGGTGATAAGCTCAATTAGATCACGCCCTGTTCGAGCATAGCCTGAGCGACCTTCATAAAGCCGGCGATGTTGGCGCCCTTTACATAGTCGATCGAGCCGTCTTTCTGAGTGCCGAACTTGACGCAAGCTTCGTGGATCGACTCCATAATGAAGTGGAGTTTGTCGTCCACTTCCTGGCCTGCCCACGAGATGTGCATACAGTTCTGGGTCATTTCCAGACCCGAAGTTGCAACACCACCGGCGTTGACAGCCTTGCCCGGAGCGAACAGGATGCCCGCCTTCTGGAAAGCGTGGATAGCTTCGGGGGTGCAACCCATATTCGAAACTTCGGCGCAGCACCACGTTCCGTTCTTGAGCAGCTCGGCAGCGTCGTCACCGTTGAGCTCGTTCTGGAACGCGCAGGGAAGAGCGATGTCGCACTTGATGCTCCAAGCCTTCTTGCCTGCGGTGAAAGTCGTGCCGGGGAACTTTTCGGCGAACGGAGAGACGATGTTGCGGTTCGACGCGCGAAGCTCAAGCAGATAGTCGATCATCTCGTTGGTCATACCGCCCGGGATGTGAACGACACCGTCGGGACCCGAAACGCCGACGACTTTGGCGCCGAGCTCGGTAGCTTTCTGAGAAGCGCCCCAAGCGACGTTGCCGAAGCCCGAAACGACGACGGTTTTGCCCTTGATGTCTTTGCCTGCGCGGCGGAGCATATGTTCCACGAAGTAGAGGGCACCGTAGCCGGTAGCCTCGGGACGCAGGATCGAGCCGCCCCACGTTTCGCCTTTACCGGTGAGAACGCCGGTGTGGTACTGACGGGCGAGCTTCTGATACATACCGTTCAGGAAGCCGATCTCGCGGCCACCTACACCCACGTCACCTGCGGGAACATCTGTATCGACACCGATGTTGTGCCACAATTCGAGCATAAATGCCTGGCAGAAGCGCATAATTTCGGCGTTCGATTTGCCGGTCGGGTCGAAGTCCGATCCACCCTTCGCACCACCCATCGGGAGGGTCGTCAGGGCGTTCTTGAAGGTCTGTTCGAAGCCGAGGAACTTGAGCATCGAGGGGTTTACCGCCTTGTGGAAGCGCAGACCGCCCTTGTACGGGCCGATGGCGCTGTTGAACTGAACGCGGTAGCCGATGTTCACCTGGGGCTGGCCTTTGTCGTCCACCCAGGTCACTTTGAAGGTGAATACACGGTCGGGTTCTACGATGCGTTCCACGATGCGCGCGGCTTCGTATTCGGGGTGTTGGTTGTAAACCTCTTCGATAGATTCCAGCACCTCTTTAACCGCCTGCAAGTACTCGCTTTCGCCGGGATGTCTCTTTTCGAGATCACCCATTAATTGAGTTACATTCATGATTGTTTTACGTTGTTTTAGGGTTCAAATCGAAGCCAAAAGTACCGGTTTTTATTTCAATATGCAAGCGAACGACAATTATTTTTTTCTAAAACAAAATGTGCTATCTTTGTTATCCGAAACCAACGCTGTTTGCCCTATGAATTATACCCTCGAAGAAGTAAGTTCGAAGCCTGCGGAAAGGGATTTTTTGGAGTTGCCCAAGAGGCTCTACCGTGGTAACCGCAACTGGGTGTGCCCGTTAGACGGCGACATAGAAAGTGTGTTCGACCCTGCGAAAAATAAGAAATTCGTGGGCGGCGAAGCTATTCGTTGGATAGCGCGCAACGAAGAAGGCCGGGTTGTGGGGCGCATCGCCGCTTTCTACAACAACGAAGACGCCGCCATCGAGGAGCAACCCACTGGCGGGGTCGGATTTTTCGAGGCCGTGGACGATCAAAACCTCGCGAACCTGCTGTTCGACGCGGCAAAAGAGTGGCTCGAGAGCAAAGGGATGGAGGCTATGGACGGCCCCGTGAATTTCGGCTCGCGCGATGCGTGGTGGGGGCTGTTGGTCGACGGGTTCGAGTTCCAACCCCTCTACACCAACCCCTATAACCCGCCCTATTACATCAAGCTGTTCGAAAATTGGGGATTCCTCAACTATTTCAACCAATACACCTATAACCGTAAACTGGAGATGGGCATCTTGAACAAGTCGGTTTACGAGCGTGTCAAGAGGCTGGAGGAGTCGCCGGGGTACCGTTTCGAGCACATCCGTATGGGCGATCTGCCGCAGGTGGCCGAAGATTTCAGGATGATATACAACAAGGCGTGGGCGTACCATTCGGGCGTTAAGCCGATGGAGAAGGCCGACGCCGAGAAGATGATGAAGACGCTCAAACCCATTATAGACGAGCGGCTGATCTATTTCGCATATTTCAACGACGAGCCGATCGGCTTTTTCATAATGGTGCCCGACCTCAACCGCGTCATCGGGCGTTTTGGCGGCAGGCTGAACCTGATAAACAAGATACGCCTGTGGGCGATGCTGAAGCTGACCCACAGGGCAGACCGTATTTTCGCGATCATATTCGGTGTCTCGCCCGAATTCCACGGCAAAGGCATCGAGAGCGGCATCATCCACGCATTCGAGCAGGAGGTGGGCAAGGGTATGCCGTATAAGAGCCTCGAACTTGCGTGGGTGGGAGATTTCAACCCCATTATGATGCGTATGGTCGAAAACTATGTCTGCGCCTCCAAACACAAAACCCACGTCACATACCGCTATCTGTTCGATCGCACGAAGGAGTTCAAGCGCGCACCACGGATCGGAGTAAAGAAACAATCATAACTACTATCAATGAAAACCACACCATTTACACACCACCACATCGCCGCAGGGGCGAAAATGGCAGAATTTGCCGGTTACAATATGCCCATCGAGTTCAGCGGCATAAATGACGAACACACCACCGTGCGCCGTGGCGCGGGCGTTTTCGACGTCAGCCATATGGGCGAGATCTGGGTCAAAGGCCCCAAGGCGCTCGCCTTTTTACAGCGCGTCACCTCGAACGACGTCGGCGCCCTGACCCCGGGGAAGATCCAATACACCGCAATGCCTAACGGCAAAGGGGGTATAGTCGACGACATTCTGTGCTATTGCATCGACGAGAAAACATACCTTCTCGTCGTCAACGCCGCCAACATAGCCAAGGACTGGGCGCATCTGCGCGCCGAGGCCGACGCTTTCGGATTGGCACCTAACGAGCTTTACAACGCCTCGGACGAAATTTGCCAGCTCGCCATTCAGGGTCCCCTCGCGATGAAGATCGTACAGAAGATGTGTCCCGCTCCCGTCGAGGAGCTGACCTATTACACCTTCGTCAAGACCGAGGTCGCCGGGATCCCCGAAGTCATCCTTTCGGCCACGGGCTACACCGGATCGGGCGGCTGCGAAATTTACGTTGCCAACGAGGATGCCGAAAAGCTGTGGAAAGCGCTCTGGGAGGCGGGCGAAGAGTACGGCCTGAAAAACATCGGCCTCGGTGCACGCGACACGCTGCGCCTCGAAAAGGGTTTCTGCCTCTACGGCAACGACATCGACGACACCACTTCGACCATCGAAGCGGGCCTGGGCTGGATAACTAAATTCGTCGAGGGGAAAGATTTCATCGACCGACCGCTCTATGAGAAGCAAAAAGCCGCACTCGCCGCCAAGGACTTCTCGGCCACGGGCATCACACGCCGCCTCGTCGGCTTCAAGATGACCGAGCGCGGAATTCCGCGCCACGGGTACGAGATCGCCTCGCCCGACGGTAAGGTCATAGGCGTCGTGACTTCGGGAACGATGTCGCCGATGCTCAAAGAGGGTATCGGAATGGGATATGTACGCCCCGAGTTCGCCGCCGCCGGAACGGAGATCGCGATCATCATCCGCGAAAAACCCGTCAAGGCCCTCGTCGTGAAGATACCGTTCGTATAGCGGTGAGGTCTCAGGCGAGAAACGAAACGGCGGGCTGCAAAGTCCGCCGTTTTCTCTACATCCCGGGCTGTTCTGATATCCGTACAAAACGCTCAACGCAAGGCGAGC
>QMCD01001594.1_pt1 | contig 13519 bp, 12 predicted proteins | sample 1821841 | NCBI WGS metagenome assembly QMCD01 (sample SAMN01991225, study PRJNA193472) | Termite gut metagenome, whole genome shotgun sequencing project. | isolation source: worker | host: Macrotermes natalensis | reverse complement strand
GCCTATTCGCGCACAAGTGTATTATGGTACGCCACCCCCCGCTTAACCACCGTCCGCACGATATTCATCCCCACATGGTAAGGCAGGAACTTGTACGACGGGAAGTCAAGGATCACCAGGTCGCCCTGCTTACCCTCCTCGATGCTCCCCACCATGTCGGCACGCCCGCAGGCCGCCGCCGCATTGAGTGTCAGTGCAATAACAGCCTCCTCGGGCGACATTTTCATATATATACACGCTATCGCGATAGTCAGCGGGATCGACGACGTGAAACTGCTTCCGGGATTCAGATCGGTCGCCAGAGCCACCGCGCACCCTGCGTCTATCATCTCGCGCCCGCGGGCATAATGTTCTTTGAGCGAAAACGCCGTGCAGGGCAGCAGCGTCGCTACCGTCCCGCTCGCCGCCAACGCGCGAATACCCTCGTCGGAGGTCATCAGCAGGTGGTCGGCCGATAGTGTGCCGAGTTCCGCTGCCAGCGCAGCACCGCCCGTATCGACTATCTCATCGGCATGTATCTTGGTGCGAAATCCCATCCCGGCAGCCGCTTGCAGGTACCTGCGCGACTGCTCGATTGTGAATACACCTTTTTCGCAAAAAATATCGCAGCACTCGGCCAGTCCACGCGCGGCAGGCATAACCTCGGCTATCAGCCAGTCGATAAACCCGTCTTCGCGTCCTTTCCACTCGGCGGGCGTCGCGTGGGCACCCATGAATGTGGACACGATATCGACCGGATGTTCCTCATTCAGAGCACGCATCACCTCAAGTTGGCGCAGTTCGGTGTCGCGATCCATGCCATAGCCGCTCTTGCCTTCAACGGTAGTGACCCCAAGGGCGAACATACGGTAGAGCCTCGCGCGCGCCGCCGTTTTCAACTCCTCGAACGAGGCGCGCCGCGTGGCGTTCATCGTGTTGTGAATCCCCCCGCCGCGCTCCATGATCGACATATAGCTGTCCCCGCGCATCCGCCACGAGAACTCCTCCTCGCGGAAGCCGCCGAAAACAAGGTGGGTGTGCGAATCGACGAAGCCCGGCAGCACCGCCCGGCCCGAGGCGTCGATCGTTTCATAACCCGAATAGTCCCACGCAGGCAGGTCTTCGGTGCGCCCCACATAGGCTATCACGCCGTCGGTAACCACGACCGCACCGTTCTCGATAACCTCCAATTCGGACATCGCCGCTCCTTTCCGCGCTATACGCCCAGCACATGTCACCACCTGTGCAGCGTTACGGATTATGATATTTCCCTTTCCCATAATATCATTAACCGTTAACCATTCACCGTTAACCGTTTATTATCTTATTCCATCAACTGGTTCTCAAGCACCTGCTTGATCGAGAAGTTCTCTAGCCCGAGGTAATACTCGGCTGTATCGACCAACGCCTGCATCGGAACGAGCCCGATGATCTCGCCGCCGGCGACCGTCACACCCCAGCGCGCAGCCTCCATACGCACCATTTCGTGTGCGCGGTAGATCGCCGTTTTGGTATAATCAGTGAGGTTCATCGACACCTGCACGATCCCGCGGTCGGTCAATTCGACGCCCATCGCCTTGCAAAAACGCAGACCGCCGCCGATGTGGCGCACGGTCTTGGCGATCTTGTCGGCAATCGCTAAATTATTGGTATTCAGGTTCACGTTGTAGGCCACCAGCGGCATGCGCGCGCCGATAACCACAGCACCGGCCGTGGCATGGCGTTCGCCCGGGCCGAGGTCGGGCTTCCATTCCGGCTGTTTCATCTTCTCGACCAAGCCCTCGAACTCGCCTTTGCGGATATTTGCAAGGTTCTCGCGCGCGGGCGTCGCAGCCGTTTTCTCATAAAGGTATACCGGAAGCGCGTACTTCTCGGCGACCTCGCGCGCAACCTCTTTCGACAGCGCAATAGCCTCATCCATAGTCATTTCCTTGATCGGAATAAAGGGCACCACGTCGACCGCACCCATCCTCGGATGCTGTCCCTCGTGTTTGGTAAGGTCGATATTCGCGACAGCGATGCCGATCGCCTCGATCACTGCGCGCTTCATCGCCTCCGGCTCGCCCGCCGCGGTGACCACCATACGGTTGTGATCCTTATCCGCACTGTAATCCAGTAACTTAACCCCCTCTTTCGCGCGGAAAGCGCCCGCGATTTTCTCCACTATCTCCAAGTTGCGCCCCTCACTGAAGTTGGGTACGCATTCTACAATCTTTGCCATGTTCTTATTTATTTTACAAGTTTATCAATCAATTCATCGTCAGCCACATAAGGCATCGTGATATGGTAGCCGTCGGCGTGGGTGCGGTTGAACTCGTCGCAGGTTTCGATTGCGTGCCCATTGCGTGCCCACGAACGGCGCGCAACGCCCCCCATCACATCCCACAGCATCGCACTGCGGAGTATCTCGTCTACGCGCTCGCTGCCGTCCAACACCATTCCGAACCCGCCGTTCACCGACTTGCCGATCCCTACCCCGCCGCCGTTGTGGAGCGCCACGAGGCTCATCCCGCGCGCGGCATTACCGGCGAAACACTGCACGGCCATATCAGCCATCACGTTGCTTCCGTCCTTTATATTGGCCGTTTCGCGGAACGGCGAATCGGTGCCGCTCACGTCGTGGTGGTCGCGCCCGAGCATTATCAGACCTACCTCGCCGTCGCGCACCAACTTATTGAACCTAAGTGCTATATTCATTCGCCCGAGGGCATCCTGATAGAGGATACGCGCCTGCGTGCCGACCACGAGGGCGTTTTTCTCGGCGTCGCGTATCCAGTTATAGTTGTCGCGGTCCTGCGCACGGCGCGTGGGGTCGATCGTCTCCATAGCGGCCTTGTCCGTGCGCACCAGATCTTCATGTTTGCCGCTAAGACATACCCACCTGAACGGGCCGTAGCCATAGTCGAACAGTTCGGGTCCCATGATATCCTCGACGTATGACGGCCAGATAAAGCCGTCCTTCTCGTCCACCCCGTTGCGCGAGATCGCCTTCTCCCCCGCGTCCCAGATCGCTTTCATAAACGAATTGCCGTAATCGAAGAAGTATGTCCCCTTCGCTACGAGCTTGCGTATCACCTCGAAATGGCGTTTCAGCGACGCATCGACCAACTTACGGAACTGTGCACGGTCTTCGCCGAGCAGGCGTGTACGCTCCTCGAACGATATTCCAGCCGGGCAGTAACCGCCCTCATACACCGCGTGGCACGAGGTCTGGTCGCTAAGGAGTTCGATATGTATGTTGTTTTTCTCGGCGTATTCCAACAGGTAGATTATGTTGCCGTGGTAGGCGATCGAAGTCGGTTTCCGTTCCGCCAATCCTTTGTCCGCCAGACGGAAAGCCTCGGCCATGTCGGCCGTAACGTGGTTGACCCAGCCCTGCGAGTGGCGCGTCTCGATGCGCGAATAATCCACCTCTGCGACTATCGAAACCGCACCCGCGATATCTGCCGCCTTTGGCTGCGCACCGCTCATACCACCCAGGCCCGACGACACGAAAAGATGTCCGCACAGGTCCTCATCGGGCTTGACACCCAACTTCATACGCCCGGCGTTGAGCAGCGTGTTGAACGTCCCGTGGACGATCCCCTGCGGCCCAATGTACATCCACCCTCCGGCGGTCATCTGCCCATAGTTCGCCACACCCATCTCGGCTGCGATCTCCCAATCGTGGAGGTTGTCGAACATGCCGATCATCATCGAGTTGGTGATTATCACCCGCGGCGCCGAGGGGTTCGAGCGGAACAGCCCCAGCGGGTGGCCCGACTCGACGACGAGCGTCTGCTCGTCGGTCATCTGCTCCAAATATTGCATTATCAGGCGGTACTGCATCCAGTTTGCGCACACCTGTCCTGTCTCGCCATAGGTCACCAACTCATAAGGATAGAGCGCGATATCGAAACAAAGGTTGTTGTCGATCATCACCTGGAACGCCTTACCTTCCAGACAGTTGCCCTTATATTGATCTACGGGCTTCGCCTTCAGGTCGCCTGCCGGACGGTAGCGGTAGCCGTATATGCGGCCGCGCGTGCGGAGCTCTTCGAGGAACTCGGGAGCGAGCTTTTCGTGAAGTTCTGTGGGGATGTAACGGAGTGCGTTTTTGAGAGCCGTGCGCGTCTGGGCCTCCGTGAGCCTGTAACCGCGGTCGGGAGCGCGGCGGATGCCCTTTGCAAATTCGGGATACTCGGGCAAAACGTTGCCGAGCGTGATCTTTGTTGCCATATCTCGTACGTTAATCTTTTTAACAACGCACGAAGATAGGGCTTAAATTTTAATTGACAATGGACAGTTGACAATGATTTTCGGCCAAGGCGTTTTCAATTGTCAATTTTCATTTTTCAACTTATCTTTGCAGGCAACTATGAATAAAACGATACTGCTGACCATCCTCGCCCTGTGGCCACTGTTGGCCGTGGCACAGTTCGCGCCCGCCGAAAAGATAGACCTTCCGGGGACGACGCTCAAGAATTTTTACAAGGTCGACGACCGTGTTTACCGCTCCGAACAACCCGTGAAGGAAGATTTCCCGCTATTGGAAAAGTTCGGCATCCGCGAGGTGCTGAACATGCGCCGCCTCCACAGCGACGAGGACAAGGCCGCGGGGACGAACCTCAAACTCCACCGCATGAAGGTCAACACGGGCCGCATGTCGATCGAACAGATGGTCGAGGCGCTACGCATGATCCGCGACGCACAGGGGCCGATCCTTATCCATTGTTGGCACGGGTCTGATCGCACGGGGGCGGTAATAGCAATGTACCGTATTGTTTTTCAAGATGTCCCAAAAGAGGACGCCATACGCGAAATGACCGACGGCGGGTTCGGGTTCCATCGCGTTTACAGCCAAATCGTGCTCACTATCATGAACGCCGACGTGGAGGCTATCCGGCGCTATCTCGGCATTACTGTTTAGCTAATCGCAGACATTATATCGAAGCGTAGAGCGAGATATCTCGCTCTACGTTTCGATATGACACAGACAATATCCGGCGTTATTCCACAGTGATCTCCTCCTTCAGTTCGCGCTCCAGTTTAAGAACGGTTTTGCGGGTATTTTCAAAGCGGTGCAGTATGTCGTTGAGCATCTCTATTTGTATTTTCTGTATCTCACAAAGCTCCTGCAACTGGTAGAGCATCATGTGGTCGATCTTCTCGTGCAGTTCGCGCACTTCGAGTTCCGATTTCAGGTTGACCATATAGTCGTTGCGGGCGTGGGCCCGGTCTTTATCGGCCTGACGGTTCTGGCTCATCATGATAACCGGGGCCTGCAACGCCGCAAGGCACGACAGCAAAAGGTTGAGCAGGATGAACGGATATGGGTCGACGTCCCTGTTCGTCAGCATGAACGCATTCATCGCGATCCATAACACGATAAAGCACGAGAAAATGATTATGAATTTCCAACTGCCGCCGAACGAGGCCACCCTGTCGGCGATCTTCGCCCCAAGGGTCAGTGACGAGTCGTCGTCCACATCCGATATCACCGTTTTGTCGTTTATCGCCTCGAGCACCTTCTTTTCGAGTTTGCTGATGTCGCCCACCTCTTTCTGGAGGTACTGCGATATGTATTTCTCGCGGTAGGCGTTCAACTCATGCACCGACAGATGCTTCGACGTATCGAAATCGGGGTGTTCGGCCCTTATCATATCCATTACCGATTCGCGTATGGCGGCACCGGCGATACAATCTTCAGCAGGTAGACTTTTACCTGAAATGTCGCTTACGAATTTTTTCATTCCTCAGAGATTATTAGTTATGCCGTTTACCCACCAGATAATCGTGCAAATTGAAGGCTTTTGCTACCTTTGTGGGAAAATCCAAATATAGCAATAAATTTGAAATGACAATATGAAAAGAGTTTTAATATTGGCGGCGGCACTTCTGACAGCGCTCCCGGCGATGGCCGCAGGGCCGAAGAAAAAGAACGTACAGAACGACCGCGAGTATTGGGTGGAACTTGCCTGCAAGATTAGCAGGCCGATCCTCGAACCGATGAGCCGCGGCGAACTTCGGGCAACGATGCCTATGGAGTACAGCCCCGTGTGGGACGGCCGCGACGCGGATGTGGCGTGGATGGAGGCTTTCGGGCGCCTGATGGCAGGTATTGCACCGTGGCTCGCGCTGCCCGACGACGGCACTCCCGAGGGCGAGATGCGTGCCCAAATGAGGGAGTGGGCGCTCAAAAGCTACGCCAACTCGGTAGACCCGGCAAGCCCGGACTACCTCGGATGGAAGGCCAATGCGATGCAGGTCATTGTCGACGCGTCGTATATCGCCAACAGCTTCCTGCGCGCTCCGAAGGCGCTGTGGGAGCCGCTGGACGAGGTTACGAAACAACGCTATATAGCCGAGTTCAAGGGCCTGCGACGGATCGCCACGCCGCATAACAACTGGCTGCTGTTCCGCGCCATGATCGAGGCATTCCTGCTTTCGATCGGCGAGGAGTATGACGGGTTCGCACTGCGGCTCGCGCTCACCAAGGTCAATGAATGGTACCTCGGCGACGGATGGTACGGCGACGGCCCCGAATTTTCGTTCGATTACTATAACAGCTATGTGATCAGTCCGATGATGGTCGAGATCACCGAAGCGATGGCCGCGCGAAAGGTCTATTCGCCGGTGGCGCATGACCTTGCCCTGCGCCGCATGCAGAGGTACAACACCCTGCTGGAGAGGCTTATATCGCCCGAAGCCACGTTCCCGGCCATCGGCCGTTCGATGACCTACCGGATGGGGGCTTTCCAGCCTTTGGCGTTGTCGGCATGGAAGTACGGCCTGCCCGCAAACCTAACCGGCGGCATGGTGCGCAATGCGCTGACATCGGTAATGAAGCGTATGTTCGCGGACACGAACAATTTCAACGGCGCGGGCTATCTCATCTTCGGTTTCGCAGGCGACCAACCCGGCATCACAGACTATTACACCAATACCGGTAGCCTATATATCACCTCTCTGGTATTCCTTCCGCTCGGCCTGCCCGCCGACCACGCTTTCTGGACATCGCCCGCAGAGAAATGGACTTCGCAGAGGGCATGGAGCGGCGAACCGTTCCCGAAAGATTACCATGAATCGGTGAAACGTTAAATATATTGCAATATGAAGATACTCGTGACCGGATGCGCCGGATTCATAGGCTTCCACCTCACGCGCAGACTCCTCGGCGATGGCCACACGGTGGTGGGCATCGACAACCTGAACGATTATTACGATCCCGGACTCAAGGCCGCAAGGCTGCGCGAGCTCGGCGTGGATACGCAAAAGATCGGGTACGACGCCCCGGCCACGACTGGCGGTTTTACTTTCATAGCCGCCGATATCGAGGATGCCGACCTATATGGACTGCATCTTAACGGGCACCAGTTCGACCTTGTGTGCCACCTTGCAGCGCAGGCAGGTGTGCGGTATAGCATCGACAACCCCGCGCAGTACGTTTCGTCGAACCTCGTGGGATTTTTCAACATACTGGAATATTGCCGCCATAACCCGGTGCGGCGGTTGGTATATGCCAGCAGTTCGAGCGTCTACGGCAACAACGACTCGATCCCCTACCGCGAAAGCGACCCCACAGACTCGCCCCGCAGCTTCTATGGAGCAACCAAGAAAGCCAACGAGGCGATGGCATTCAGCTACTCGTCGCTCTACGGTATCGAGGCGGTAGGATTGCGTTTTTTCACGGTATACGGCCCTTGGGGGCGTCCCGACATGGCGCCGTTCCTGTTCACGAGCGCCGTGCTGGAGGGCCGCCCGATCGACGTGTTCAACAACGGGGAGATGATGCGCGACTTCACATACGTCGACGACATTGTGGAGGGTGTGTGCCGCGTGCTTCTCGACCAGCCGCGCAACCCCTCACCTGAGAAGCACCGCATATATAATATAGGTAATTCGCAGCCCGTCGGGTTGGGCGACTTTATCGCGACGATAGAGCGTCTGGCCGGGCGCAGCGCGGAGAAACGCTACCTTCCGATGCAGCCGGGCGACGTGGTGCGAACGTGGGCCGATACGACGCGTCTGCGCGAAGATTACGGCTACGCTCCCTCCACGCCGCTGGAGACCGGCCTCGGAAGGTTTGTCGAGTGGTATCGCAAATATTACTAAAATTCATATATTTGTGCGAGAACTAACCTAAATCCTGAATGTTATGAGAAAACTTTGCCTTACACTTGCAGGCGTTCTGTTCCTGCAAATCTTCGGTGCGACCGCTCAGAACACGCATTTGGATAAACAACTGAGGATAGCCGTCGACGCAGGGTATTCCTATCGCTGGAACGGCCGTTATATCCAGAAGGCGAGGTCGGGGGTGAATTTTGGAGGCGACGTGCTCTGGTTCGACACCGAGACGTGGGGTTACGGAGCGAAATATTCTGGAAGGTCGTACAGTGCGGAATCTGGCGGTATAAGCCAGAAGACGCAGATACACTACCTCGCCCCGATGGCAGGCACCGCAACGCCTGGATATTCGGCATTTCAGTGGGGTTCGTACACCTGCACAACAATATTTCGAATGAAGGAAACTTCAGGAAGAACGGCTTTGGCACATCCGCCGAGGCAGGTTACGATATACGCATACACGGCAAAAAGTTCGTGGGCCTGAAATTTGTTTTCCATGTCGGGAACACCGCCATAGATACGATTACCCAAGAACCCACCGCTTCGTTTGATTTCTCGATCGGGTTCCGGTTTTAGATCATAAGATCAACATTAAAACAACTACTTATGAAAAAAGCGTTTCTACTGTTAATGCCCATCGCTCTGTTGTCGGTGTCCTGCGGCCCTGCCGCCCGGGTATTGTCTTCGGTCAACACCTACCCTCCCCTGCCCGAAAACACACCTGTCATGGTGCTTGACCTCGACGAACAGGCACCGGCCGACGGAGCCTTCGTCGGAGCGTTGGAGGTCGGGGACAGCGGGTTCTCGGTGGATTGCGATTACCAGACCGTCGTTCGCAAGGCCGGGGAGCAGGCGCGCGCGATGGGTGGCAACCTGATCAAGATCACCGAGCACAAGAAGCCGAACTTCTTCAGCGCATGTCATAGGATTCGCGCAAGCGTCTATCTGATGGCGGAAGACGGCCCATATTTGCCGATGATGCACGATGTCACGATAGACGAGACGTTGTATGAGGAGGGGTGTGCGATACTGTACTTCTACCGCGAGAGGAATTCGGCAGGCAGCCTGGTGGGTTATAATGTCTGGATAGGCGACGACTTGGTCTGGAGGGCGAGCAACAACCGCAGGGAGTGGGTCAAGGTGAAAGCCGTGGGGAAAACCGAGATCAGGGCGAAGACTGAATCGGAGCGTACTCTGGAGATCGACATCCAACCCGGGCGCCATTATTATATAAGGTGCGGCGTAGACACGGGGGTCATGGTCGGCAGGCCTAACCTCGAACTCGTCGACGAAAGTACCGGGAAATTCGAATTCGAGCAAATAGAAAAATAAAAACACCTGATTATGAGAAGAATTGCATTCTATTTTGCGTTGGCATTATTACTCAATGTCCTTAACGCCGGGGCGCAAAGTATCGTCGTCGACCGCGGGACCACCACGGAAGAGATCGAACGCATTACTGGATATCCGGTGCTCGACAAACAACTGAGGCTTTCGATCGACGGAGGATTTTCCTACCGTATCGGCAGGGCGGCCGAAGGACTGTCCCGCGAATATATCCGCAAAATGCGCCCGGGGGTCAATTTCGGCGCGGATCTGCTCTATTTCCCTGCTGAAATGTGGGGGATCGGGGCCAAATATCTGGGACGGATGTATAATGTGGAGATAGGCTCGGAGAGCGAGAAGGTCAACGTGAATTATTTCGCACCTATGGCCGTCGCACGTCTGTTCGACCGAAAGCATCGCAACGCCTGGGTAATGGGGCTGTCTCTCGGGTATGTCAGGTTCAAAGACAAATTTTCTTCCCGCTATGATGATTATGAGCGCACGATAAATAAAGGCGGCATCGGATCGTCCTACGAGATCGGTTACGACATCAGGATAGCGAAAAGGACTTTCTTCTGACTGAAACTATCCGTTACGTCGAGTTACATCCTGCTCCAAGGTTTCGACGGAGGGGAAGATAAGAAAGAGAACGCCTCTTCGATCGACATCTCCGCGGGTTTGCGGTTTTAATAATTTAAAAATACGCTTGCGCCGCAGCGTGCCATACACATTATGAATACACTGATGCGATACAGGTATGTGCTTTACATCATAGCGCTGCTGCCGATATTCATCTTTCGCGACTACACGCCAAATAACGAACTGAAATACATCAGCATCGTCGACGAGGCGCTGCGAAATGGTACATGGTTCACGTTCTGGAACCACGGCGCGATCTATGCCGACAAGCCCCCGCTCTATTTCTGGATGATGATGCTCGCGCGGCTTGTCACGGGCGAGTACCACATGTGGCTGATGGGGCTGTTTAGCCTCGTGCCCGCCGCAGGGGTTATGATCGTGATGGACAGGTGGATGCGGCTGGAAAACGTACGCCACAACCCAATGATCTCCAACCTGTTGCTTGGGACAACAGCTATCTTCCTCGGCGCGGCGATCGTGCTGCGGATGGATATGCTGATGACGTTCTTTATCGTGCTCACGCTCTACACGTTCTTCAAGCTGTATAAGGATCTCGGACAGCCTCGCGACCGCTGGCTACTGCCCGTGTGGCTCTTTCTCGCGATATTCAGCAAGGGGCCGATGGGGATACTCATCCCATTGGTTTCGGTAGTCGCGTTCCTGCTGATCCGCAGGCAGTTGAGACATATCGGCCGGTGGTTCGGATGGCGGCAACTGCTCATATTATTGGGCCTGTGCGGGGCGTGGTTCGGCGCGATATATCTGGAGGGCGGTAGCGAGTATCTCAATAATCTGCTGTTCAAGCAGACCGTTGGCCGGGCCGTCGATTCGTTCCACCATGACGAGCACATGTTCTGGTACTTCCCGCGGATGCTCTACACATTCGCGCCGTGGACGCTGGTCTATTTGGTGACGATCTGGCTCGGCGTGCGCCGACATCTGCTCCAGACAGATACTGAGAAGTTCCTATACACAGCCATCTGGACGAATATCGTAATGCTCTCGATAGTGAGTTCTAAGATCGATATCTATATGCTCCCGATCTACCCGTTCGTGGCCTACCTCTCGTCGGCGATGCTCTCGCGCACTGGCGGAGGACGGGCGGTTAAGTTCGGCGTGCTGATCCCGGCGGTGGTGTTCGTCGTGCTATGGCCTGCGTCGTTCTTCGCGGACAAATTGTTGCCGATACAGATTGAAGACCTGCTGCTTATACGCATCGGGCTTGGTTTCGCATCGCTGGGCGGCCTGCTTGCGATCCTGTCGCTCTGGCGCAACCGCATCGGGCAAGCGATATGGTACATCGGCGCGGGAATGCTCGCTATGCTCTTCACCGCCGCGTTCTCGATACCGCAGTTCAACGACCAGATAGGTTTCCGCTCGATGGCCGAACGCGCAGAGCAGACTGCCGCCGAACACGATTCGCAGAATTATGCGTTCTACCGCTATTCGGCGTTCTCCGATATGGACGTTTTCCTCGGGCGGCAGTTGGAGCGGGTAGAATCCGTTCCGCAATTAGACTCGCTCAATGCGCTCCCGGGCACAAGCGTGCTGTTCCTGCGCCAGAGGGAAGTGCGCCGCGACGAGGCCCTCCGCACATGGGTCGAAGCGCGCCCCGAGGCAGGCCGGATCAACAAGGACTATTTCTGGATGGTCGTCGGCGCACACCCCGAGGAGGCCGGTCCGGAAGTCGAAAGCCCGGACGGGGAGTAGCGTTCACGGTGAAAAAAACAGACGCAGACAAGGTTAACCGAAAAATTGTTCTATCTTTGCGTCCAAGCAAATTTTTACAAACACCTAATAAATCTAAAGTTTATGAAAAACCATCCTAAAGGATTAGTCGGGGCGGCGCTCTCCAACATGGGCGAACGCTTCGGCTTCTACATCATGATGGCGATCCTGTCGTTGTTCATCGGCTCGAAGTTCGGGCTGAGCGACCTCTGGACGGGCGTTATCTACTCCATCTTCTATGCGGGAATTTACGTGCTTGCATTGGTGGGCGGTCTGGTCGCGGACAAAACGCGCAAGTACAAAGCCACCATCATGTGGGGCCTCGTGATGATGATGGTCGGCTATGTGCTGATCGCCATCCCGACGCAGACGCCTGTCAGCAACATGGGACTGATCCTCGCCGCCACATGTTTCGGACTTTTCGTCATCGCGCTGGGTAACGGTTTCTTCAAGGGGAACCTTCAGGCCGTGGTCGGACAGTTGTACGACAACCCGCAGTACGCCCACAAACGCGACACCGGTTTCCAGATATTCTACTTGTTCATCAACATCGGCGGCGCCTTGGCCCCGCTCGTAGGTATCGGAGTCCGTAACTGGTGGCTGCTGAAGAATGACTTCCTTTACAATCCCGTCCTGTCAAAACAGTGTCATCAATTCCTTGGCGGCACATTGGAACCGACCGCTCAGGCCCGTTTCACCGAGCTTGCAGGCGAAGTCAGTCTGGCAGGTCAGTCGGCCGACCTCACTACGTTTGCGAACGACTATCTGAACGTCTTCACGACCGGTTTCCATTACGCATTCATTGCGGCCGCCATTATGATGGTCGTGTCGATGATCATCTTCGCGTTCAACATGAAGAAACTTCCCGACCCCGCTAAAAAAGAGGTCAAAAAGTCGACGGACGGTACGCAGGTGCAAATGGATATCAAAGAGATCAAACAGCGCATCTACGCCCTGTTCGCAGTGTTCGGCGTTGTTATTTTCTTCTGGTTCTCGTTCCACCAGAACGGATTGTCGCTCAGCTATTTTGCCCGTGACTATGTTAATCTGGACCTTGGGTTCCTGAATATGAACCTTGGCTTTACATATATTGAAGGCGCCGAAATATTCCAGTCGGTCAACCCGCTTCTCGTGGTAATCCTCACATTCCCGATCATCGGCCTCTTCGCATGGCTGCGCAGAAAGAACATGGAACCGTCGACCCCGCGTAAGATCGCGATCGGTATGGGTATCGCCGCGCTTGCTTACATCTTCCTGATGATCTGTTCGGTAGGTTTGCCCGATGCAGCGGCTCGCGAAGCCATGGGCGGTCTGTCCGATGCTATGCGCATATCGCCGTGGGTGCTCGTGGGAACTTATTTCATACTAACCGTCGCAGAGCTGTTCATCAGCCCACTCGGACTCTCGTTCGTGTCGAAAGTTGCGCCTCCGCATCTCCAGGGCCTTATGCAGGGTTGCTGGTTGGCAGCCACCGCTGTTGGCAACCTGCTCGTGATGCTCGGCGCTTTCTTCTACGAATCGCTTCCGCTCTGGGGTGCATGGCTCGTGTTCGTCTGCGCTTGTGCAATCTCGATGGGGGCAATGCTCGGAATGGTCAAATGGCTCGAAAGGGTTGCGAAATAATTTCGCGAAATATATCCGGAGAAGGGGTTGCCGTTGCGCAGCCCCTTTTCTTTTGTCGTAGAAATTAGTACTTTTGTGGTCGTAATCGGCGGCAGATGACAAAACTCACATTCTTAGG
>QMCD01001593.1_pt1 | contig 13520 bp, 15 predicted proteins | sample 1821841 | NCBI WGS metagenome assembly QMCD01 (sample SAMN01991225, study PRJNA193472) | Termite gut metagenome, whole genome shotgun sequencing project. | isolation source: worker | host: Macrotermes natalensis | reverse complement strand
TTCTTCGGTCGTTTTCTTTATATTAAAATATCCGCTGTAGGTAGTGTAGCTGCGCTCTATTGTTTTACGGCTGGCCTCATTCTCTCCCTGTATGCCAACGAGGCTTTTAATGTACACGTCTTTCACGCCCGGTACTCGCTGGATAGCGTCAATCACCGCATTGCGATAAATTACCCCGCCATACCGCACCTCCATGCTGTAGCGGTCGAGCGAAGCGATTATCGCCTCTTTCAGGAGGTCGTTATTGTACGCCGGGTCATAATACACCTCACAATCCAACTCCAGCAGGTCGGCCGGCAAGTTCACTATTTCCATGCGCACGCCGGCAATTTTAACCTGTCGCATGTAATTTTCAAAATCATCATACTGCTCCCCGGTTAATGGGTGCAACTTGCCTGGCTCGCCCGTAGCCACTTTTACCAGCACCCTCCGGGCACCGTCATCAACCCGCTCCTCTGCCGAAGCCTGCGTAACTATCCGGTCGGCCACGTTCTCTACATTGTAGCCGATTTTACCGGTGTCCGGGTCGGCCACCAGGTAGTAGGGTGTCTCCGCACTCCACTGGAACCGCTTCGCCATCGTTACATACCACGGAACAGTGCCAAGCCCCGCATTCTTTACGATGGTTTGAATGTCGGTTTTGTCAGCGGTGATAATGGTTTCGGTATTTGCCTGTACATTTGCAAACAAATTAATATCACCAGCCTCTACCGATAATTCACTAAACTGTTCGTCAAATGATTTGTTTTTATCAAAGCCGTATGCTTGTTGCAATACGTCCGACGCCATAAAAGCCGTTTTTATTTGTTGTAGTATGTCTGTAAGTGCCATTATTCCGGTAATTTTGTTGCAGGTTGTATATTGTTGTCTTGGTAATATTTTAACACACGCCGGTTAATCACATCGGGTAGCAACAATGTAGTACCGAATGGTGGGGATTCTGTTATATCTATGCCGTTTAGCAATGCTATATCAATAGCTGCCGACTGGTTGCCGCATTCCTGCAATGCAATATCGAATAATGTTTGGTTCTGTCGTATGTTAATAGTTCGCATCTATTTCAATTCCGTTAATGGTTAGCTGTATTTTTTTTATTTTAAATCCTTCGTTTTCCAATGCCTGCCGAACACGTGTCTGCCAATGTAGGGAATCGTTATCCAATAGCATATCGGTAATTCCAACCCCGGAAACGGGCGCATGTTTCAGTTCTCCGATATGTGCCCGCAGCAAAATATGTTGGTTTTGTGCCGAACTATCACCAACCACCATACCGCCTATTATTTTACCGTTTAAATCCCGTTTAACCGATATTTTAAGGTCGCCTATTTGCTCGTCCAATAATATGCCGGTTCCTTTATTCATTTAGTGAGTAACGTTGGTATCTTCCATATCCTTAATCGCAATTGTTTTGCCGGCCATTGCATTGTTATACGTAGATGCACCGGTAGCTCCATTGGCGGCAGCCCCTGCCCCAATAGCTGAAAATGCACCGGGCAAGGCACCATTAACGGCATTCACAAAATCAGCAATAGACTGTAGGTTGTCTTTTAATTCCTGTATCTTCACCAATCCGCCCAATTCGCCGTTGTTAATAGTAATAGTTCCTGCAGCTATGTCTATTGATAATGCCAATTTTTCGCCAGTTATTTCCAATTTTGCCGGTTCTTCAACCTGTAATACGTTACAATTATTATAATCGCCCGACTGTGACCCAAGCAGTACAAATGAACCAATACGCGGCGTTAGCAGCAACTTTGTAGTAGTATCGCTACCAGTAGGGCGCAACCGAACATTACCCACTTTTAAATCGTCGTTGAATTTAACCGTACAGGTATCACCTTCTACACTTACTACTTCTGCCGTAATTAGTATGGTAGGCTGTGGAAACAAATTTTTAAATACCCTGTTCAGTTCTTCTAATTTATTCATTATTTCCCAATTTTATTCCCAACTCTACTTTTCGCACGCCACCCTGCTCACTAAATGTTGTAGTAACGGAAACCACGTAATACCAACCGTTTTTATATTCATAATCTGCATCATGAATTATTGCCGAATAGCCGGGTTCTACATAAGGTATTAGCCATGTGGTAATGCTACCCTCATAGCCATCGAATGTGATTTTCTTTAATTCCTCTTCGCCGATTTTTTTTAATACTGCTTTATCAAATATATTTAACCTTTTTATGCTCCGTTTGTCGCCACCGGAATCGCCCACTTTCACGCTTATGCGCTTACCGGCCGCATCCATGCCTTCCACTTCTACCTCGTACTTTCTATCTTCTGCTAATCGGTACCGCAATTCGCTGTTTTCAATATTACGGGCAAAATCATACTTTACTGCGCCGAATTTTTCAATATATGGTGGATGTATATGCAATTCGTTTCCTCGCACATAAATATTTGCCGCAGTTTCGTCTTTTAACTTTTTTAGTACATCAAAGCCAGTTGCTCTACTGATAACAAACTTATCGTATCGTATATCATAATCGCACACTAACAAAAGTTCAGAATTAGTTTCTTTAACAACGTTCGCGGCAATATCCTTAATGCTTACTTTTCCATATGCTTTGTCTTTAATAGATTTTCGTATTAAATAAATAGCATCTTCGCATTCCAATGTAATGCTTCCATTATCGGTTGAAATACTTTGCAGATAACCCTCAAATTCGGGCTTAGCATTGGTTAAATCATCATATCCAAATTTTACCGTAACCTTATCGCCACGCTGTATTTTATCTTCGATATTCAGCGTTCTGTTGTACGCCGTACCAGGCAATACGACAGTGCAAGTACTTGCTATCAAATCGACTGATTTACGCACCTCCGCAGATGATAACAGACCAAGTTTATACTTCCCAACTTGTATGTCGAATATCATATTAAACATTGTCTTCTATGTCAATTAATAATTTAAATAAATCGTCTGAATAAGCAGTAATACTAAATTCCTGTCGGTTTTCCCCTTTGGTAAACGGCAATTCGTAACTTTCAATTACCATAGATACAATGCCGAATATTCTAAATAATTCGCATTCTACCTTCAATGCTTCACGAGCTTCACAGTAGGCGCGCAATTTTTCTACATCAGTTTCCGGGTATGTATAATCACTATCCTTATTATACAGGAAGCCGTTAATTGTTATTTTGTAATCTTCCTGGCTCCACCACTCTTTCACCGTGCCGCGCACATTTGGCGATGCACCGGCCTTTGCCACATTCCTGCGAATAATTGTATTTTCGCCGTTTAGGGTTATCAACGGCTCTACTGGTAATTGCCACAACTCGCTTTCCGATGCCAAGCCTATTTTTAATGGCCAAAATTGTTCCGCGTAGTAGGCTTGTCCACTTTGCAACATATTAGTTTCATGGTTATTTATCCTTTTCGGAGAACTAACCGGAAAAGGCGGCAACACCGGCGGAACTATCCGCCGTAAACCCGAACCTGCTATTAAAAATTTATTTGCCATTAATCTGTGAGCATTATCCTGCCGCACTTTGCGACATATTAATAACCCTCAACAAGGCATCCAGCACCTCGTCGCGCATATCTTTTACATTTTCCTTAAATTCGTTATTAAACATCATTTTATCGACTACCTTGCTAATATTGATGGTTATGTTCGTACTCTTTGTCCCACCGGTAACAATACTTTCGGTAGTATTTTTAACTTCTGTACCACCACCCGGCTTCTTTGGCGGGGTAATTACCCGCGTTCCTGTGGCATTCAATACACTGTCGGTAATTCCAAAACGGCCCTTTGCAAAGTCCGTTAAAATCTTTACACCCTGCTGCTGTATTAACATTATATCTATAAGATTCTGCCATTCTGCTTCATTAGTTCCAACAATATTATCTCGACGTACGATTACCCCTGCTTTCAGATATCGATCGCCAAATACTTCATTCATGACGCCTTGAATTTGCTTGCCGGTAATCCTATCAAAGAATCCATCGCTAAATTCGTTGGCATCAATTCGTTTTTGTACCGCTACGCCAACCTTATCTAATGCTTCGTTTATTTGCGTATCGGAAAAACCTTTTGCGCTCAGCTCTTCCCAAACTTTCTGCTGTGCATCGTTAATCTTTTGCACCGTATCCGCTTTCTTTTCATCCAGCGACTTTAACATGATAGACCGAGCCAACTCATCGTTAGCTTTCTTTCGCGCTTTTTCTATCTCCAGTTCATTGGCTGCTTCCAAATTTTGGTTACTCAGAAAGTCTGGGTATTTCTCATTCATTTCCTGCAGTAGTCGCTTACGTTCCTCGCTTTCCGGTTTGGTCTTTTTCAGCGCGTCAAACAGCTTATTCATCTCGCGCTGCTCCATACCTATTTTTGCCGATACATCGCCCGTTAGCTTAGCCGTCATATTTTGCTGTGCATTGAACTTCTTGAACAGCGAAACACCTACCGTAATTAAGGCCAGCAAAGCTGCAATACCAGCTATAATCAACCCCACAGGATTCGCATACATCGCCGCATTTAATAGCCATTGTGCAGCCGTCCATACCTTGGTTGCAATGGCAGCGGCGGCTATAACACCAACAAAAATTGTCAGCCCTTTGGCAAGCACCCCGACAAGTTCCGCATCTGCGTTTATAAATTTTGTAAACAGTCTGAGAATAGGCGACACCGTCGTTTTAATAATAGTAAATGCCCCTACTATCCCATTGCTTATCTCGCTTACCATAGACAGCATTTGCGTTTTGTTTTTCTCAAACCAGTTTGCAAGGCTTTCAATTACACTACCTACATATTCGGGAACCGCCAAAAATGCTGACTTAATAGCAATCCATATCCCACCTACCCGCTCTTGTACGTCGCCCATGCGGTTAATATGTTGCTTCCATTGCCCTTCCGGCGTAGCAGCAATCGCTGCATTTATCCCGCCCACATATTTTGTAATAACCTGCGCCAACATGGCAACCCGCTGCTGTTCGTTGCCATACTTCAGTATTTTTTCTTGATCCTCATCAAACCGATAACCATAACGACTCAAAGCACCCACTTGCCCGTCTAATACCTTACCCATCATCTGCGCCACTGCCACTGCCTGTTCTTGTGAGGCGTTTATACCGTATTGCTGCGCCAGCATATCATTCATCACGGGAATTAATTTTTTTAAGCCTTCCGTTTTCGTGAGGTAAGTAGATAACTCCTGAGCACCGGCCAACTGCGTTTCATCACCCACCACGCCCAACTTTTGCTGTACGGCCGTCAATTCTTTGATGCTCTCAATTTGATCGTTGGTAGCACTCATGGTATTACGCATCACCTGCGCCAACTTCGTAGCAGCCACCATCTCTTCCTCGTAAGCCTTCACCGATTCATTCAGATAATCCACAACCTTGTTAATGCCAAAATAAGCAGCAGCAATACCTCCTAATTTTTTTAACGAAGAACTCGCTGCCTCCACTTGCTCGGTAAGGTTTTGGCTTTGTTTTGCCGTCTTATCAAGCACCGCTGTGTTTTTAGCCACAATACTTAATATGTATTCTACGCTATGCGCCATTAACTCCTATTTACTATTTACGGATTTACATAAGTGCAGATTTTGTTAATCTGTCAATTGTAAATCCGTAAATCTATCAATTACCTTTTTGCTTCTTTTTTTCTGATGTCGGCCAACTGCCTAAGTTTCGTCGCCCACTCCTCATCGGTTAACTTTGTGGGGTCAATATGCAGGTAATATCCCAGCAGCGTATCGCTGTACCCTATCCAGTCATCCTCCGGATGACCACTCGCAGCGGCTATAACTTTTTTATCGAAGCCTCCGCCACTTCTATGATTTCTGCTATCTGACCCGACGCACCCATAAAAAGAGCATCATCTGTTTTGATCGCCTCATCACCGGCCAGCCAGCAGGCTTTTATAATGCTCTCGTTAAAGCCAAGCGGATTGCTCGCCCCTACCTTAGTGGCATAGCTTATTTCTTGCCGTTTAGGCCTGCGCAAATAACCTTTGTGCTCCGTACCGTCTTTCGCGATGGCGATAATCTCAAACACATCACCATGCTTTTCTTTCATCACCGCAATTTCCTCCGGCGTAGCCTGACCAATTACTTTTCCTTGTTCTTCTCTCATAAAACAATGTTTTAAATTTATAAATGGGTATTCGTAAATTATGCTCTCTGACGGATTGGAGGCCTAAGCCTGATTAATCACCCGTAGCGCAATAAACGGCAATTCAATCTCCATGAATTTATCCGCCTGGCTTAATGATTTCGGTGCTTCTGTGAATTCCAAGCCCGTTATTACGTCATGGATAATAGTGCCTGCCCCCTCTTCCATATTCCCGCCATAACTTACCGTAGCGTCCAAAACAAGGTCTAAAATAGACTTCCGTGGGCTACTTTTTACTAATACTTCATATTCTGATTGCAGCAATTTAATACTGCCTTCCACGCTGTAATTACCGCGCTGAATAGAATGCGCATAACGGCCCTTGCCGTATACCGCTTCCTTTTCTACTTTTTCCGTATAGCTAATACCGCGGAAACCTGTTATCTCAGCCCCACCAAGTATCAGCATCAAATCAGCAAATTCATATTGCCTACCATTAATCAGTGCCATTTTATTATTCGTTTAATTCGTAAAAATTCGTGGACTTAATCTATGTTTACATCAAACCCCAGGTAAATATCTACATACTCCGCATAGCCGAAAGGGCGTACCTTTAGCGACACTTGCACATTTTTTGCAGATATTACATTTTGTTCGGGGTCGATAAATACCTTAACGCCCCGGTCGCTTGCACCTGAGGGGTCGCGGCTCAATTCTCCAAGTGCCGTCATTTGGTTATAAATTGCATTAACCAGCAACTGTTCCCAGTGCTTAGCAAAGGCTGGTAAAATGGCACCTTGCGTAGTTACCGGAATGGCATCCAGCAGTTCGTTCAACATCGTAACGTAGGCAATACGGTATGCCTTATCTATTGTCCGGCGATAAGTTAAAGCACAGTAGTCGTCGCTGACCTTGGTGGCTAACGGGTCATTGCTAAAAAAATAACCCGCCAAGCCTGTATAATTACGAAAAGTAATAAAGCCTTTGTCGTGTACTCCTTCCACATCGGCCTGTTCAGCCGGTTTATCGGCAATATAAATTACCTGTGCAGCCACCGCTCCGTCTTTCACACGGCCTATTTTTTGCTGAACAGGAATAGAGGCTATACGGCCTGCCAGCAAACCCAAAGCTGCACCGTTGCTTTCTGCAACCGTATCGCCAATCAATACACCCACGCGGTTATTGGTCATTTGTGTCAAGTCTTTCAAATCGCTACTATTACCCGAATAGTTCCGTCCTTCTATAATAACGAAAATAGGTGCCCTCCATTGGCTTTCCGACCACTCACCCAATGCTTGCCCGGCAGCAATAGCTGCCCATACATCCGTATTCATACCATTTTCAATGGTAGATTCATAACCAGCCGCCGGTACATGATTAATGAAAATACCACGCACGGCGCCCTGCGATACTTCTATTATCTTACGGGCATAGTCCGGGTTGTTTTTATCCAACACCTCAGCCATCGTAACTGTTTCAGCCACGCCCATAAGGTACACACGTGTACCGCTTTCCGCTTCATCGTAAAACTCTTTAATAAGTTTCACAACGGCAGGGTTATTTTCAGCAGTAATACCCAGCGTGGCCAAATCGTCGTACCGAGTAATGGTATAAACCTTATTCAAGACAAACACATCTTCTACGGCTTTTGCCGAAACAACCAACCCCAACAATCCGTCGGCGCTGGGGCTAAAGGCGCCCAATGCGCCATTTTGGTAGTGTATTTTTATATATGGTAATGCCATTATCTTGTAACGGTTTTAATGGTTTTGTCGTCTAATGTTCTCGCATAATTTTTCGCATCATTCTCAGTGAAAAATCCGGTATCATCTGCTGCAAAGTAGAACACTTTCACATGTGGGTAGCGCGCAAACAATTCTTTTGCCTTTTTTATATGCGGAGTTTCCTTTGTGCCTTTTTTCTCGCCGACCAGCGGTAGTGTATCGGGCTTTTTTTTGCTATTTTCCGGCGTGTTTTCACTTGGATTAACGCCGTCATTATTTAGCTGCTCTTCGGGCGTCTCGCCGGGAGTTTGTGTTGTTTGCTCACCAAGTACTGGCTTGGAAACAAATGTCTTCTTGGCTGTGGCTGCTTTAGCCGATTTCGTGCTTTTCGCCATTTTATTATTATTTAAATGTTATTTAAAATTTGTGTAACCGGTACCACATCTGCAAATCGAGCCTACAAGCCCAGCAAAGCTAAATCTGTGGTATTTGTAACGGGGGCGGGAATCGAACCCGCGACCCTGAGATAATGACTCTCATGCGCTAACCTCTGCGCTACCCCGCAATTCATAATCAATAAATCCGTCGATTTACATTACGCACTGTAAATAGCCCCCGAATACTTCTTGCGGATGCTCAAAGCCGCAAAGCGCATTTGGAAACCTATAATATCACCGCGTTGTTCCGGGTCTTTCAGTTTACTGAATACATCCACGTCGCCGTTGGCACGCATCACCTCATCCTCGTGATAGGCAATAGATGCAATGTTTCCGGCAGCACCGAAAGCATTACGCACGCCACCCGTGTAGGTCGGGTTCTTCGAGAACGAGAAAATATGAAAGCCAAACAACGTGCCGTCCGTAAAGATTTGCTTGTACAGCTTCATATCCTGCGCCATCAAATCACGGCGGTGTTTCGGGCAAAGCACTAACACACGACCTTCGGTCGGAGTGTCCAAATCATCATAAGTACCCGCCAACTTAATAACATCTTCAAAAGTCAATGCACCACCATTGCCCGTAGCAGCTAACACCGCATTAAATTCATCTTGCTCCTTTGGTGCCCAGTTATAAGCGGCCAATTGAGCTGCTTTCGAGCGCAACGAATTTTGATGCTGACGGACAACACTCTCCATTTTATCGTAAGCGCTCTCCATCTGTTCTACATTACGCACCAGCGTATTTTTCGTATCCAAAGTGGACAGCGGTAATTCTTTCGCTACGTCTGCACGCTGCGATACAGGAATAGGGTAACTCGTGTTGTCGACCAACACATTCGGGTCTACGCCGATTTCCGCCAAGTTGAGTTTGTTATGCTCCACAAAGGCACTCATATCGCGCGATTTTCCAAGGAAGGAACCATCCGGATAAAACTTACCCATCAATATATCCAACCAAATTTCTTTCTGTAAACCTGCCATTAAAATATTATTTATTTGTTTATGCTTATTTGTTTTTACTGCCTACTGTAACAGACTTTCAACTCGGCAAACGTTTCAGGATACTCTGCCTTTAGCTTCAACAGCCCTTTATTGTCCTCCTTGAGCCACTGCATATAATTCCAGTTCTCACGGCCCGCAGGAATACCCGCTAAGGTTGCCGTGTTCGGGGAACTCGGTTGCAGACCGGCAGCCAACGACTGCTTGGCCGGCAATGCAGCAATAATGTCGGACGCTTGACGGTGGTCGGTAATAGCCATTTTTACAAAGCTATCACGTCTGTCTGCCGTCAAACGGCCTTCCTTAATAGCATTATCCACTAATGCCTCGGCGGCCGTTTTCCTACCATCAGTCAATTCTTTTTCGGCTTTTTCCGCACGTGTGTGCAAAGCCACAATAGCAGTTGACAAATTTGCGCCGTCCGCTGAACTGTCAATACCCAACGCTGCATAAGCGGGGGCGGTCAATACAATTTTATCCATTTTATGTTTTGTTTTTGTAAGTGCAGAAAGATTTAACTTCACTTGTTCCACGGAAAGTGCTTCGCCTTTCTCGTTGTAAACAGCCAGCGATAAGGCCGCCTCATTGGAGGGAATGCTAACCACCGACGATTCCAGCAGCGTCCAATCCGTAACAATCGGCACATAGTCATTGCCCACCTGCTTAAGTTCCGCCTTGTGGATAATAATTCCCATGCTACCGCCTTTGATAAATCCGCGCTCTACCTTGCCGGCAATTTTCGCAACGTCGGCATCTTGCAGGTCAAATTTAGAAGCAGCTTTCATTTGATTGCCGGTAACACGCAAATTTTCCCACGCCCCCAGCACATTGTTGGCGTCATGCCCAAACAACATAACCGGATTCGCCTTAAACCGGTCAAGGCGCCCGCCTGCATTCATAAGCATAAACCCGTGAGAATTTATTACCGTTTCATCATTCAAAATAAAATCCATTCGCAATCTGTGTTATTGGTTTAATCCCTACAACCGAGCTTGCGAGCTCAGCATAGCTAATCAAATACAAAATTCCACCTATTTCACCACCTCTCAAAAAAGAGTTGCGTTCAACGCAAAACTTTTTTACATCACCCCCGTTTTAACCGATTTTTGCAACAAAATAAAGTAGAGAAGCGAAGCAAAGCTCGCGAGTACTTAAAAATAAAAAACAAGACGAGCAATGGCTAAAAACAAGGCGGCAAACACACGCAATCCCGAAAAATACGAATATGCCTACTTGCTGTACATGCAAAAAGTAGCCCAGAAAGATATTTGCGAACGTGTAGGTGTATCCGCTCCTACATTAATAAAGTGGAAAGATGAAAATGGATGGGCAGCCAAGCGCGCTGCCAACACTATATCTATTGACGAAATAATTAACAAAACGCTAAAAAAAGTAAACGACCTACTCGAAGCCGATAGTTTCAATGCCGATGCCTTTGCCAAAGCCGTAGCCCAATTAAAAGCATTAAAAGGCAGTGCCACTGTCAACGATGTTATCGACTGTTTTTCGATATTTTCCGCGTGGGTGGTCGGGCATCGCTCGTTATACCCTGACAGCCTTACCGACGAATTTATAAAACAACTTACCTACTGGCAAGACCAGTACGTACAATACCGATTAGGCAATGCCAGCAGCCATAAATAACAAAAAACTGCAATACTGGCAGGAACGCGTCAGATGGGTTATGTCTACCGACTTCAACCCCCATTCCGCCGACGAACAAGCTACTCGCATTGCCCGTGCACAACGCGATTACGCCTACTTTATACAAACCTATTTTCCACACTTGGCCAGCAAAAAATGTGCAAAATTCCACTTGGAAGCCGCCGCCTATATATTAAAACACCCCAATAGCCGGGCCGTATTTGAATGGGCGCGCGGACACGCCAAGTCCTCCCACATCTCACTGCTTATCCCGTTGTGGCTAAAAATACAATCACCTCGCCAACTCAACGTAATGATATTGGTAAGCAAAAGTTACGATGCTGCTGAACGCCTGTTAGCCGATTTACAAGCTGAGTTGCAGTACAACGAACTATTTAAAGCCGACTTCGGACAACAAGTCAAAGAAGGTTCCTGGGCCGACGGCGAATTCCGCACCGCCGACGGATGTATGTTTGTAGCATTGGGGCGCGGACAAAGCCCACGTGGGCTGAAAGACCGTGGGCAACGGCCCGACTACATCGTTATCGACGACATTGACGACGACGAAATGGCACGCAACCCCAAGCGCGTAGGCGATACCGTAGATTGGTGTCTTACCGCATTAGCCGGAACAATGGCTATGGGCCGCGGACGGTTTGTGATGGTTGGAAATCGCATTGCCAAAGACAGTACCCTAAGTCGCATCGCCGAACGTCCCAGCATTTTTCATACTACCGTAAACGCACTCGACAAGCATGGTAAACCCGCATGGAGTGAAAATTACACCATAGCCGAAATACGCGAAATACGACAGTTCGTAGGTGAACGCCGGTTCCAAAAAGAATACATGAACAACCCAATTACCGAAGGTGCGGTATTCCTGCAAAAGCATATCCGTTACGGTAAAATACTGGCGAATTTACGGCAATACAAAAGCCTTGTTTGCTACACCGACCCCTCGTTTAAGGATAGCGCAAAAGCTGACTACAAAGCTACCATGCTTATAGGCCGAACTCCCACCGGCGAATTTCACATACTAAAAGCATACGCCGACCAGTGCAGCGTCAGCGCCATGATAGCCTGGCACTACGACATCAGTAAATACATTGCCGGTCGCGTGCCTGTACTCTACTACATGGAAAGTAATTTTTTACAGGATTTATTATTAGAGGAATTTAAAAAGACAGGTCGTGTATTGGGCGTACATATTCCCATTCGCGGCGACGCCCGCAAAAAACCCGACAAATTTGCCCGTATCGAAGCATTGCAACCCCTCTTTGAAAGAGGACTGGTAATATTCAACGATGCAGAACGCGACACCCCCGGTATGCGAATACTCGAAGAACAACTGCTGATGTTCGAGAAAGGAAGCCGCACTAACGACGATGCCCCTGATGCCGTAGAGGGCGCAATATGGATACTCAGCCACCGCAACCGTACTACCTATGCAACTTATACAATAGGAAGCAGACAATCTCAAAAATGGTAAGCCAATGTTTTTACAACCCGAAGAACTGAAATCCGCCCTATATCATTACCAGGCGGCTCAAATAACCGAAAACGACAACGATATCCTATTATGGAATATTGATGCAGCCGTTAGCGAAGTAAAAAGCTACCTCCGTACACGCTACGACATTGATGAAATTTTTAATGCTACTGGGAAAAACCGCAACGCACTTATTTTGGAATTTACTAAAAACATAGCCGTGTGGAATATCATACGCCTAAGTAACGTTGATATTATCTATCAACATGCAAAAGACCGTTATGATGCTGCGATTAGTTGGCTCACAAAAGTGTCAAAAGGCAAGGATGTTGCACCCGACTTGCCTCTCGCTATTAGCAATTCCGGCGAAATAGCAACAAAATTTCGCTTTGGTTCTAACGAAAAATTTGATAATTCATTTTAATGGCAATAAATAAAAAAGATGCGGCCACTAAAGGCAATAAGCAAATAAAAAAAGCAACCACCCGCGAAGGGAAGGTATATGCAACAGTAGTAGAAACAGCCGTGCGCCGCATACGCTACGATATGGGAATATATCGTAAAGCCCAGCAGGCTGCCGAGAAGTCCCATGACGGCTTCTTTGCTGCCGCCCTGTGTATATCCGCTGAGAAAACCGCTTAAAGTGGTACCCAGCATTTCATTGCTGAAGCCGTGCTCCCGGCCGTAAGCGCTGATGTCCTCTATGGTCTGCTCTTTTTCGGTCACAGGATTTACAAATGTGATCGGCCCTGCGCCGCTTATGGTTTTAACCTCCATATTTTCGCTGACCCTTCCGTTTTCGGCACTGCGGGTAATGGTCGTGATTCTCACCGGGGAGGGGTAGGTCACGACCGAAGCGGTCTCAATATCGTAAAGTGTGTTGCCGGCGTCGGTTGTGACCGATGCGATGTCGTTCGCGTGCATATGGCCTGTAAAGACATACTGCATGCCCGCGTCGGCGAACACCTTGCCCAGCCGCTCGTAATCGTTTACCAGATAGTCGGGCAGCAGCTCGGGCTCCATGCTGAAATGCGGGACAAGACCGTGATGCTGAAACCCGATAACGGTATCGCCGCGGTTTTTCGCCATGGCGGTCTGCTCGACTACCCAGTTTTCAAGCTCCGCGCTTATGGCTCCGCCTGTTTCCTGACGGTCGGCGCC
>QMCD01001592.1_pt1 | contig 13522 bp, 12 predicted proteins | sample 1821841 | NCBI WGS metagenome assembly QMCD01 (sample SAMN01991225, study PRJNA193472) | Termite gut metagenome, whole genome shotgun sequencing project. | isolation source: worker | host: Macrotermes natalensis | reverse complement strand
ACAGTAGGGTTATCGGAAGAAGTGATGGCATGGACTAAATCCACTTTGGAGCCATGGCCTCCTTATCGCTATAATTCACTGAAAGAGGCGATGATAGACAATGATTTCTATATTCCTCTGGTATTCCGCGGCGGTATGTTTCCCGAATTAAAATACGAATTTAACCGCGACTCAATAGCATTAATGGGGATCCGGATTCCTCCGGTAATAGTATATGAACACAAGCGTGTGAAAAATATGTTCAGATATCGACTTCTGAGGAAAAAACTGGAAGACTACGCATACAAAAATGCAATGCTCAAAGACCCCAGAAACTTCAAGTATGCGATCAGGCAATTACCGGACAGAGTACCGGACAAAGTGATAAAACCTAAAAGCATTGATAAATCCAATGAACAGGTCAGATTAGATGTTAAAGCGACTACGGTAACGGCGGAAACAATTAACCCGGTCGTTAAATTTATACCTGACAGGAAATATTGGACATCTTCGTTTGCGGCAGATATAAAATTTTCCCAGAACAAAAGTTCGGCAAACTGGTACAAAGGCGAAATCGACAATATGAATATTTATACTAATACAAACACATCTTACAATTACTCCAAGGATAAAATATCATTGACAAACACACTTACTACTACTTTTACAATCAGCAGTGCGCCGGGTGATACGCTACGGAACTATACCATAGGAAGCGACGAACTCCGTTTCCGCAGCAATTTCGGATTAAAGGCCATCAAAAACTGGAATTATTCTTCTTCCGCGGAATTTATTACATCCATGGGAAATAAATATATTACGAATACAAACACAAAAAACTCTGCGTTTCTGGCTCCTTTTACAGTCAATTTCGGGATCGGTATGACCTATAATGCCAAACCCAAATTCAAAAAGCCGAACCGTTCGGTTGATCTGAAATTATCCCTCGAACCTTTTTCATTCAAATACATGTACAGCGCCAATAAGGATATCAATCTTTCAGCTTATTTCGAAAAAAATGAAGACGAAACATATAAGCATGTGTTGAGAACCTTCGGGTCTACCATCACGATGACTAACGATACCCGGTTCAGCAAAACCGTGACATGGACCTCACGCCTGTATTACTTTACCAACTACGAACGTGCAATCGGCGAATTCGAAAACAAGGTAGACTTCGCTTTAAACAAATTTTTTGCCACGACACTCTACCTGTATCTGAGATATGACGATGGTGTGGCAAAACTACCCGATTCCGATACATATTTACAAGTGAATGAGATGTTTTCGTTCGGATTTAGCTACAAATGGTAACTATTTGCTTTCAACTTATCACCTTTAACAAAAAATATCACTTGTATATATTGCCTATACACTTTTAATTATTATTTTTGCCTCCGAATTGCAAAGTGGAGTTTGCAATTTAAACATTATGAAAGATTTGATTCAACATCAGGGCATAATAGAAAATATTGAAAAACACAAGGTGTTCGTCAGGATTGAACAAAAGGCAGCATGTAGCGCTTGCCATGCACGTTCCGTATGCCTTGCTTCAGAAAAAAAAGAAAAAATAATCGAAATTGACGATACTTCCGGAATGTACGCCGTCAATGAACCGGTAATCATTTCCGCACATTCATCCGTAGGCTTCTATGCCGTCATCATAGCTTTTGTGATACCATTAACTTTAGTCATCCTCGCATGCATCATAGGAATGGATCAAAGCGGAAACGAAGGCATCGGCGGACTGGCGGGATTATCCGTTCTTATTCCTTATTATTTCATATTATATATTTTCCGTGATAAATTAAAGAAAAAATTTGTATTCTCACTGTCGAAAGTACAGGAATCGTACAACCTAAACCAATCACTCTAAGTAATTATAATGTATATAGCAATTATTCTATTAGGTATTATAGGAGCCATAGCAGCATTCATCCTGTTTGTATTATCAAAAAAATTTGAGGTGAAAGAAGATCCCCGTATCGCCCAGGTGCTTGAAGTATTGCCGGGCGCCAACTGCGGAGGATGCGGATATCCGGGATGCGGCGGTTTCGCAGTCGCTTGTGTAAAAGCGGAATTGCTGGAAGATCTGTCATGTCCGGTCGGTGGAGCCGATGTAATGAAAAGCGTTGCGGCAATAATGGGTAAAGACGCGGGAGACACCCTTCCGAAAGTAGCCGTAGTACGTTGTAACGGAACATGTGATGTTCGTCCGCGGACAAACAAATATGACGGGGCCGGCAATTGCAGTATCGCAGCATCGTTGTATAGCGGCGAAACCGGTTGTTCGTTCGGTTGTCTCGGATTAGGCGATTGTGTCGATGCATGTGCATTCGACGCAATACATATCAATTTGCAGACAGGATTGGCCGAAGTTACCGAAGAAAAATGCGTGGCTTGCGGAGCATGTGTGAAAGTGTGTCCTAAAAACATCATCGAGATGCGCAAGAAAGGACCGAAATCGCGCCGTATCTTCGTGTCATGCATCAATAAAGACAAGGGAGGCGTGGCGCGTAAAGCCTGTTCCAACGCCTGCATCGGTTGCAGCAAATGCTTCAAGGAGTGCACATTCGGTGCTATAACAATCGAAAACAACCTGGCCTATATAGACGATACCAAATGCCGCCTGTGCCGCAAATGTGTTGCTGTCTGTCCTACGAATGCCATACACGAACTTAATTTCCCTCCGCGTAAAACGGCAGAAGAGAAAAATGAGAAACAATTAACAACTTCAAATGATTAAACAATTAAACATTATATAAACAAATGCGCACCTTTCGAATCGGAGGTATACATCCACCGGGAAATAAATTATCGGCAGGCCGGCCGATAGAAATGATAGCGGCTCCGGCAGCGGTTGTCATTTCGTTAAGTCAGCACATAGGCGCGCCGGCAAAAGCTGTCGTCGCCAAAGGAGATAAAGTCAAAGTCGGCACACTGATCGGAAAAGCCGAAGGGTTTGTTTCCGCCAACGTCCACTCGTCCGTATCCGGTACGGTAACTAAAATTGACAACATGACCGACGGATCCGGAATAGCGCGCCCTGCTATATACATAGACGTGGAGGGTGATGAATGGGAAACAGATATTGACCGCAGCGAAACACTTGTCAAAGAATGTAACTTGTCGTCTGAAGAAATCATAAAAAAAATTGAAACGGCCGGTATCGTCGGGATGGGAGGCGCCACATTCCCGACCAAAATAAAACTTACCCCCCCGCCGGGAAACAAAGCCGAAATACTTATCATCAATGCCGTGGAGTGTGAGCCCTATCTTACTGCCGACCATTCGCTGATGATCGAAAAAAGCGAACAGATCATGGTCGGAACAATCATTTTAATGAAGTCATTAAATGTCAATCGCGCTGTCATCGGAATCGAATGTAATAAACCCGACGCGATAGACAAAATGACAAAACTTGCGACGGAATATAAAGGCATTGAAATCATGCCGCTGAAAATGCAATATCCGCAGGGAGGAGAAAAGCAACTGATCGACGCCGTGATCCGCCGTCAGGTGAAAAGCGGATCACTGCCCATTTCCGTAGGAGCGGTTGTGCAGAACGTCGGTACCGTTTATGCGGTATATGAAGCTGTACAAAAAAACAAACCGCTTATCGAACGGGTTATAACGGTCACAGGAAAAAAAGTCACCAAACCGTCCAATTTCCTGGCTCGTATCGGGACTCCCGTCAGTACGCTGATAGACGCGGCGGGAGGTATGCCGGAAAACACAGGCAAACTGATCGGCGGCGGCCCGATGATGGGCAGGGCCATGATTAACGCAACCGCACCTGTTACGAAAGGAAGTTCCGGTATCCTTATCCTAACGAAAGAAGAATCCGTGCGGCGTCCGGCGCGCGACTGTATACGCTGCGCCAAATGTGTGGGAGCATGCCCGATGGGACTTGAGCCTAACCTGTTGATGAACCTGTCCGAATACAAGGCATGGGACGATGCGGAAAAAAATTATATCACAGATTGTATCGAATGCGGTTCCTGTAGTTATACATGTCCGGCAAACCGTCCGTTACTGGATTACATACGTTTAGGAAAAAGTACCGTCATGGGAATCATCAGAGTAAGAAAAAATTAACGCAGGTATGGAAAAATTGATCGTATCCCCCTCGCCTCATATACATAGCGGCGATTCAATAAGTAAAAATATGTACGGGGTGCTTATCGCACTCATCCCGGCATTTCTGGTATCATTGTATTGCTTCGGACTGGGAGCATTGATAGTTACCCTTATCTCAGTCGCTTCATGCGTCCTTTGCGAATACCTTATCCAAAAATTCCTGCTCAAAAAAGAACCGACCCTATACGACGGCTCCGCTATCATTACAGGCGTCCTGCTGGCGTTCAACCTACCCTCAAACTTACCCGTATGGATCATCATTATAGGCGCGTTCGTCGCAATAGGAATCGGAAAAATGTCATTCGGCGGACTCGGAAACAACATTTTTAATCCGGCGCTCGTAGGCCGCGTGTTCCTGCTTATTTCGTTTCCGGCGCAAATGACCACATGGCCTGTGGCAGGCGTCTTTCCGATGACATACCTTGATGCGCAGACCGGAGCTACCACCTTATCCCTCATTCATTACAGCAACGATTTTGCCGCAGCAGGCCGTTCAGCCATCGGACTTACAAGCGGCAGCTTGGGAGAAATCAGTGAAATAGCCCTGCTTTTAGGCCTGATATTTATGCTTTTCCGGAAAATTATCACCTGGCATATTCCTGTTTCCATACTTGGAACCGTTGCCATTTTCACCGGTTTACTTTTTGCCGGCGCAATGCTTCATACCTATTATACGGAAGGAATCACCGATATGCAAGCCCTTATGGATTCGGCAAAAATATATAACCCGTTGATTCACCTCACGTCCGGAGGGTTGATGCTGGGAGCCGTATTCATGGCCACCGACTATGTAACGTCACCCATGAGTAAAAAAGGCATGATTGTTTACGGGATAGGGATAGGGATCATTACTGTCGCCATTCGCGCATTCGGCGCTTACCCCGAAGGCATGTCTTTCGCCATCCTGATCATGAACGCCCTGACCCCGCTTATCAATTCATATATCAAACCTAAACATTTCGGAGGAAAATAGGATGAAAAAACTGAAATCAACATTACCCAATATCTTACTATCACTGACCGTTATATGTCTTGTAGCCGGTGTTGCCCTATCGGCAGCCAACAAATATACCGCAGACGCAATCGCTGCATCCAAAGCGGCCGAATTGCAAAACGCCATAAAGCATGTAACGCCTGAATTCGACAATAATCCGACGGAAGAACAATACAAAGCGGCTGCTACGGAAGGAGATTCGCTCATTATCTATCCGGCAAAAAAAGAAGGACAACTCGTCGGGTATGCCGTTGAAAGTTATACTAAAAACGGTTTCAGCGGAATCATTCGCGTGATGGCGGGATTTGATACGGAAGGCAAACTACTCAATTATTCGGTACTGGAACATAATGAGACGCCCGGTCTCGGATCCAAAATGGAAGAATGGTTCCGTGAAGATAAGAACCGCCAGAATATTATCGGACGGGATCTGAAAAAGGGTGGATTAAAAGTTGCCAATGACGGGGGCGACGTTGACGCTATCACTGCCGCAACCATCTCTTCACGCGCTTTTCTGGATGCCATTAATCTGGCATACGCCGCCTTTTCCGGCACGACCGATGCCGTAAGCGGAGCGACCGATGCTGACGGCAGTAATAACGCCGATGCAACAAGCGGCGCTACCGGTACGGATGCCGAAAGCAAAGCAACAAGCGCTGACAACAATGGCAATGCCGATGATACAAACGGTGTAACAGATGCCGAACAGAATGATACGAAAGACGGTGATCATGGCGAGACAGAAAATTAATCCTGTGCGTTCCCATACAACCTTAGTGTTAAAAATCAATAGATATACATAATGAAGTACTTAAAGATAATCAAAAACGGTATCATAGACGAAAATCCCGCATTCGTCCTGTTGTTAGGTATGTGCCCCACCCTTGCAACCACCTCATCCGCTATGAATGGTATGAGTATGGGACTTGCCACAGCATTTGTATTAATATGTTCCAACATAGCCATCTCAGCCATAAAGAACCTGATACCCGACCAGGTACGTATTCCCGCCTATATCGTTGTCATTGCCTCTTTCGTGACCATCCTGCAAATGTGTATGCAGGCGTTTACACCCGATTTATACAAAAGCCTCGGACTTTTTATCCCGCTTATCGTCGTAAACTGTATCGTCCTGGGGCGCGCGGAATCTTTCGCCGCCAAAAACGGCGTTATCGCTTCCGGATTTGACGGAATCGGCATAGGGTTGGGATTTACGATAGCACTAACATTGCTCGGCTTTATACGCGAATTATTCGGTACGGGCAAAGTATTCGGATTAACCATCTTCCCGGAAAATTACGGAGCCTTGCTATTCGTTCTTGCACCCGGCGCATTCATCGTGCTCGGCTACCTGATCGCAATCGTAAACAAAACCATCAAAAAGAATTAACAATTAAACATCCGTAAAATGGAATACATCATCATCTTTATCGCCGCTGTTTTTGTAAATAACATCGTTCTGTCACAATTCCTGGGTATTTGTCCGTTTCTGGGTGTGTCAAAAAAAGTAGACACCGCGCTTGGGATGAGCATGGCCGTAACTTTCGTGCTGACCATAGCTACCATTGTCACATTCCTTATACAGAAATACGTACTCGACGCATTCGGACTCGGTTATCTCCAGACGATTGTGTTTATCCTTATTATCGCATCATTGGTGCAAATGGTGGAGATCATCCTCAAAAAAGTTTCTCCTTCGCTCTATCAGGCATTGGGTGTGTTCCTCCCTCTTATAACCACCAACTGCGCCATCCTTGGCGTCGCTATCCTTGTCATACAAAAAGAATACAATCTGGCACAATCAATCGTTTATGCCGTATCAACCGCTATCGGCTTCGCCCTTGCCCTCATTATTTTTGCGGGAATACGCGAACAGTTGGCGCGGACAAACGTTCCTGCCGCCATGCAGGGAGTGCCTATCGCCCTTATAACCGCAGGACTTCTCGCCATGGCATTCATGGGATTTTCCGGTATTGTTTAAGGGCGAACTCCTTGATATTTAGAAGGAGGTCTTCATCTTTCATGTTTCTTATGTTTATTTGCCAATCCGTGAAACAGCATACAGCGGATAAATTTTTATATGCTGATATGTTCCGAAATTTTCCATTGAACAACGAATGCCGTATGGATATTCTTTTTCAGATAAGAACTGGAACATGCTTTGCATAGCCCCTTTCGTTCCTGCCTTTACTTCTACAGGCACAATATCTGCATTGCACTGGACTACATAATCGACTTCGGCATTACTACCCGCTTTTTCGCGTTGCCAATAATAAAGTTGTGTGGGAAACGTACATGGAGCTGACTTCAACAATTCCAACCCTACAAACAATTCAGCCAAAGCTCCCTTGTTTACCTGCTCCAGACTTTCTGCATTAAGTAATTGCCCTAAATCCAATCGCAAAAAACGCTGGTATATTCCAGTGTCTAAGGGTAAGTATTTGCGGTGTTTGATATTCATCTCGGCAGCCAAAGGAAGCCCGTTAGCCGATGTATGGGTAATAGGATAAATAATTCCAGCCAGTTCCAGCAACTCCATGCTTTCTTTTATCTGCAAACGATTGGCATGTTGCGAAGCATGGGAATAAGTGAACTTGCCTCCTGTTTGACGGATGACGGACGAAAACACTTCGCGCAAGCGTGATGAAGGTACACGGTCTTTGTATTTGGAGAAATCGTCATACAACGAAAGCATCAAGTCGTCCAACACTTGCTGACATTCGAGCATCGTCCCGCCGGAAGCGTGTGTAGCTACCACTTCGGGCATCCCGCCGATAAGCATAAAACGTATCAATTCCTGCACACACCTGTTGTGAACCTGTTCGGAAAACGGTTTTTCGGGTGAAGCGTTTTGCAAGGCATCGGCAAGCATAACCGATCCTGTCGCACGCAAATATTCATCATACGAAAATGGATACAGAAACATGGAACGGATGCGTCCCACACCAAACGAGGGTAATTCCTGCAAGGCGAACTCCAATAATGATCCGGCGGCAATAACGTGTAATTCGAGATATTCTTCGTAAAAGTAACGCAATGAAGAAATGGCAGGAATACAATCTTGAATTTCATCCAAAAACAGCAACGTTTGCCCTGCAATAATTGGTTTTCCGTATATGGTAGAGAGGTCGTCGCATATCCGTTTGGGATCAGATGTTCTTTCAAATACCTCATTTACGCTATATTTCAGGTTATCTCTTTCAAAATTGATTTCTACAAAAGAATCGAATTGCTTACTCAATTCCCTCACGGTTGAAGACTTTCCTACCTGTCGCGCACCGCGAAGAAGAAGGGGTTTGTGCTTTTCGGATTCTTTCCACTTCAACAAATCGCTGTCAATCGTGCGTTTTAAATATCCATTGCTCATAAATCGTAATTTTCAGGTGATTATTTCCTTGCAAATATAATGCTTATTTTGATAGAACAAACAAATAAAGAGGCATAAACTTCGTTTTCTATACCCAATATAGATGTATTTATTTCGTTTTCCATACCCAATATCATACAAATCTTACCGGTTGTCACCGCTAAACAGGCTATTTCTTCGTCTCAATCCCGCTACCGCAGGAATAAAGGTAATCAAGCATACGCTCTCGAAGTCCGCGGTTTCCTTATGTTTAGGTTGTATTTACCACCCGTGCATACATGGACAAGAAACGGTTACCGGTACGACCCGGAATGGTTACCAACGCTATTGCTGTGGTAACCACTACGGTATACGGTAGTAACTTTTGAAAAATTACGCCATTCGGCATATTCCAACACCGGAGCCAGTTCTCGGGCCAACCAATAATTCATCGAATAACAAACCTAATTCTCAAACACTTAACTCATTTTATCGACATCCTGCTATTTTCTCAAAAGAACTCACTATCTTTGCCATCTAAATTATACCATTATGTCAAAAAAAATATTAGTTACCGGCGGTACGGGATACATCGGTTCGCACACGACCGTAGAACTTCAAAATGCAGGATATGAAGTTATTATCATCGACAACCTGTCCAACTCAAATAGCCACGTCATTGACAGAATTGAAAAGATTACAGGTACGCGCCCCGTTTTTTCCCAAACGGACTGCAACGATAAAGAAGGCGTAGAGAAGGTCATTACGGACAATCCGGGTATTGTCGGGATCATTCACTTTGCCGCAAGCAAAGCTGTCGGTGAATCGGTACAGAAACCGTTGCTATATTACCGTAACAATCTGGTATCACTTATCAATTTGCTGGAATTGATGCCTCAACATGCGATCAAAGGACTCGTTTTTTCCTCCTCCTGCACGGTTTACGGACAACCGGATATACTTCCCGTCACAGAAGACGCGCCGATCAAACCGGCCTTATCACCCTACGGAAACACGAAACAGATCAATGAAGAAATAATCCGCGATACGATATATGCAGGAGCCCCCTTTAAAAGTATCATGCTACGATATTTCAATCCCATCGGAGCGCACCCGTCGGCCGAAATCGGGGAATTGCCGATCGGCGTACCCCAAAACCTCGTACCGTTCCTGACACAGACAGCCGCAGGCATACGACCCGAGTTGAGCGTATTCGGAGACGATTACGACACCCCTGACGGTTCCTGTATACGTGACTACATCAATGTGGTAGACCTTGCCAAAGCGCATGTGATTGCAATCGATCGCATGCTTGGCGATAAATCGGAAGATAATCTTGAAGTATTCAACCTCGGAACCGGTAACGGCGTTTCCGTCCTTGAACTGATCAACACTTTCGAAAAAGCGACCGGCGTAAAAGTGCCCCACAAGATAGTTGGACGTCGCGAGGGCGATATCGAAAAAGTATGGGCAGACCCGAAACACGCAAACGAAGTACTCGGCTGGAAAGCTAAGGAAACACTCGAAGACACCCTCCGCTCCGCCTGGAAATGGCAGGAAAAATTACGTTCGGCTTCCGACCGGCTTTGAAGGAAGAGCAACCCCGTGGCTACTCATCAGCACGGGGACTGACAAACGAAGTATAGATCAGGAGCAATGCGGCAATCAGCAAAAATACGACCCATTCCATTCTTTCACGGAACATAAACACGGACGAGACGATCATAGAGATCCCTGCCAATACGTTTATGCGATGAAGGCGACGGAGGCGGAAACCAAGGTCTTGATAAGGAGCCGTCATGAAACAGACGGTTATACCGGCGGCTCCGACGGCAAAGACATACGGCGCATACATCCAGTGTGTGATATATAATACGGCGCCGGCAAGCACCAACGCGCCGGAAAATATAAATATATAATTTCGTATTTGCTGACTCATTCTTCTACGATAAACAGATCTTCATCTTCTTTTTTCATCAGATATTCCTCACGTGCAAACTGTTCAAGCCCCACTTTATCAGTCTGTAATTCCTGTATCTTCTTCCGGTTGCGCTCTATCTCTTTCTTATAGCGGTTTATTTCGTTTTCCAGCGTACGAATTTTTTCATCATACTTGTACCGGTTGTACAAATTACTGTCTCCGATAAAAAACGTAATGGCGAGAAAAAGAATCGTGACTAACCAATATTTGTTCAGTCCTGCCAGGTATTTTTTATAAAATTCAATCAATTGAGACATATCGAAAAAAGAGTTTGTGCAAAAGTAGAAAAAATATTCATATATTTGTAGGCTATTTGAATATTTAATGGAAGATTACATCGTATCGGCACGAAAATACAGGCCTTCAACATTCAAAAGCGTTGTCGGACAGAAGTCGCTGACTACCACATTGAAAAACGCAATTCAAAGTGGTAAACTGGCGCATGCCTACCTGTTTTGCGGGCCGCGCGGGGTCGGCAAGACATCGTGTGCGCGTATCTTCGCCAAGACGATCAACTGCCTGAACCTGACTGCCGACGGAGAGGCATGCAACGAATGCGAATCGTGCCGTTCGTTCAACGAACAACGCTCGCTGAACATCCATGAACTCGACGCTGCTTCAAATAACTCGGTCGACGATATCCGGTCGCTGACCGAACAGGTTCGTATTCCGCCGCAATTGGGCAAATACAAAGTGTATATCATCGACGAGGTACATATGCTTAGCGCCGCGGCGTTTAACGCTTTCCTCAAAACACTGGAAGAACCTCCGCATCATGCGATATTCATACTTGCCACAACCGAAAAGCAGAAGATACTTCCAACCATACTTTCCCGGTGCCAGATCTATGATTTTTCACGCATCACGATTGAAGATATTGTTGAACATCTGCAATATGTTGCATCGTCTGAGAACATAACCGCGGAGCAGGAGGCATTGAATGTCATCGCACAAAAAGCGGATGGCGGTATGCGCGACGCCTTGTCTATCTTTGATCAGGTAGTCAGCTTTACGGAGGGCAACATCACTTACAAAGCAGTCATCGAAAACCTGAACGTACTTGATTATGAGTACTATTTCCGCATCACTGACGCCATACTCAAAGGTGATGTGCGTTCCGGTTTGTTGATCCTGAACGAAATCCTTGAAAAAGGTTTTGACGGACAAAATATCATTACCGGACTGACCACCCATTTCCGGGACTTGTTGGTTTGTCAAGATGAAGCAACACTTGTCCTTTTCGAAGTAGGGGCGTCCATACGCGAACGTTACAAAGAGACAGCCCGGCAATGTTCCGATAAGTTCCTTTTCAAAGCGATCGAACTGGCTAACCAATGCGATCTTAATTACCGGAACAGCAGGAACAAGCGATTATTGCTCGAACTGACACTTATACAATTATGCCAGTTGATCATAAGTCCCACAACAGAAGAGGACGATAAAAAAAAAACGCTGATTAAGCCGATTTCCGGCACACAACCCGCTACGAATGATCAGAACAACGCATCAACAGGTGTTTCACAAGCAAAAAGTCAGATTAATCCTGTACCACAAAGGAGTAATACGCCAACAAATAATCTGCATACGACGACGGCAGACACTCCTAAAATATCAAGTATCCGCAGAACGTCATTAAAAGAGTTAGGCAAAGAAAAGGAAAAAGCGTCGCAAACGGTATACACGTCACAGATGCCGGATACCCAAAACGACTTTTCGCAGGAAGACCTGTTAAAACACTGGATAGAATATGCCGAAAGCCTGACAATCGAAAAGATACACCTGAAGAATACGTTGATAAGCTGCAAGCCTTCACTGAAAGAAAATTATTCAATGGAAATGTCGGTCTATAACCCAAGTCAAAAAGATGAAATAGTTGATAACAGCGCGAAAATCTTAGAACACTTACGCAGCCGACTTCATAACAGCCGGATAAAAATGAATATCCGCATCATCGAAAAAGATGAAAAAGAAATGATTTATACTTCTTCGGAAAAATATAATTATCTGATCAAAAAGAACCCTAATCTTCAAAAACTAAAGGATATTCTTAACCTTACGGTTGAATAATCTATTATTTCTCCCTCATAAAAACCTGTATCGGCGTACCGCTGAAATTCCAGTTCTCCCGTATTTTATTTTCTAAAAAACGACGGTACGGCTCTTTTACCCATTGCGGAAGATTACAGAAAAAGACGAATGAAGGCACATGGCCGGCAGGCAACTGTGTGATGTATTTTATCTTTATATATTTCCCTTTAGTGGCAGGAGGAGGAGTATCCTCTATAATCGGAAGCATTATTTCGTTGAGTTTCGCTGTCGGAACACGTCGGTGGCGGTTGTCATAGACTTCTTTTGTTTTCTCAAGCACTTTAAAGATACGTTGCTTTGTCAATGCCGATATAAACAACACCGGAAAATCCCTGAACGGAGCAAACCGTTCCTGAATTGCATGGATAAATGTCTTGATCGCAATCTGCGATTTATCCTCCGCCAAATCCCATTTATTAACACAAACAAGGAGCCCTTTTTTATTTTTCTGGATAATAGAGAAGATATTCAGGTCCTGGCTTTCGATTCCGCGTGTAGCATCAAGCATCAATACACACACATCCGAATTCTCAATTGCCCTGATAGAACGTATAACAGAATAATATTCAAGATCTTCGTTCACTTTCCCTTTTTTACGTATACCGGCTGTATCCACAAGATAGAAATTCAATCCGAATTTATTGTATTTTGTATAAATAGAATCGCGGGTGGTTCCGGCAATATCCGTTACAATATGGCGTTCTTCTCCGATAAAGGCATTAATCAGGGATGATTTGCCGGCATTGGGACGTCCGACAATCGCGATACGCGGAAGCTCCTCTTCCGGCCCTTCCTCTTTTTCCAACGGCAGTATTTCCACTATACGATCCAGCAAATCTCCCGTATACGAACCGTTTATGGCCGAAACACAATACGGATCGCCAAGCCCCAGACTATAAAACTCCGCGGCAAGCGCATGCAGATCATAATTATCGGCTTTATTGACAATCAGCACAACCGGCTTGTTGCTACGCCGGAGTATTCTGGCCACTTC
>QMCD01004767.1_pt1 | contig 13523 bp, 11 predicted proteins | sample 1821841 | NCBI WGS metagenome assembly QMCD01 (sample SAMN01991225, study PRJNA193472) | Termite gut metagenome, whole genome shotgun sequencing project. | isolation source: worker | host: Macrotermes natalensis | reverse complement strand
ACGGTATTTTCGTAGTTGGAAAGGTAATTTTCGAGCCACATCACTGTTTCCAGGTCAAGGTCGTTGGTCGGCTCGTCCAGCAGCAGGTTGTCCGGTTTCCCGAAAAGAGCCTGCGCCAACAGGACGCGCACCTTTTCTTTTCCGCTCAGCTCCTTCATCAGCTTGTAGTGGAGGTCTTCTTTTATACCTAAGCCGCTCAACAGCATAGCGGCATCGCTTTCGGCGTTCCACCCGTCCATTTCGGCAAATTTTTCTTCCAGTTCGGAGGCACGGATACCGTCGGCATCCGAAAAATCGGCTTTTGCATAGAGCACTTCTTTCTCCTGCATCACGTTCCACAATGGCTCGTGTCCACGCAAAACGGTTTCAATCACAGTACATTCGTCAAACTCAAAGTGGTCCTGTTTCAATACGGACAGGCGCTCACCCGGCGCAATCGAAATGCTTCCTTTCGTAGGAGACAATTCGCCACTTATTACTTTTAAGAAAGTGGATTTTCCGGCGCCGTTTGCACCTATAATCCCATAGCAATTCCCATTCGTAAATTTCAGATTTACATCTTGAAACAAAATTCGTTTCCCAAACTGGACAACAATGTCGGAGGCAGTAATCATATCTTCAAATTTTTAGAAAGCGCAAAGGTACGAAAAATTTTATATCTTTCTCTTTAAATTTGAAATCGCATACATCGGATAAACATCAATATTTTCGTACTGTGAAAAATTTTCGAGCGAAGTCCGAACTCCTTTCCTTATCTCTTTTTCTTTCATAAATAAACGTAAACTTTGCATCGCTCCTTGTGTACCTGATTTTACTTCGACAGGCAAAATCTGTTCGCCTCGTTGCACTAAAAAATCAACTTGCGCACTGCTTTGCGATTTTTCGCGCTGCCAATAATACAGCGGAAAACGGTCGTAACAGGATGAATTTTTCACAAGTTCCAAACCGACAAAAATCTCGGCAAGCGCACCTCGATTGATTGTTTTGAAATCATTGGTCGTAAAAATTTGTGATATATCTAATCCCAAAGCTCGCTGGAAAAGTCCGGTGTCGAACAAAAACATTCGCTGAAATTTCGGATTAATTTCTGCTCCTAACGGAATACCGTTGGCAGAAGTGTGTGTTACCGGATACACCAAGCCAGCCATAATCAACATTTCCAGCGACTGTTTCACTTGCGTATTTGAGGCTTGCGTGGCTGCTTTTTCATATACGAATTTACCTTCTGCCTGACGAACAACCGACTCAAAAACTTCATTCAATAACAGAATCGAAACCCGATTTTTATATTTCGAAAAATCATCCTTCAGCGAAAGTAACAAGCTGCTTAAAACCGTTTGAACCTGCAATAAATCTCTTGTTGCAACATATTTCGCCACTGCATCGGGCATTCCGCCTATCACTAAAAAACGCTTCAATAATTCTATCGCTTTGTTGTGAACAACTTCGTGTAACGGATTTTCCACACTAGCTTTACAAATGGCATCCAATAACAGATTTTCATCCAAAGCTCCCAAAAACTCATAAAACGAAAAAGGATACATAAACATGGAAGTTATGCGCCCCACACCGAAAGAAGGAATTTTTTCGAGAGCAAATTCCAGTAACGAACCGGCAGCAATCACGTGCAAATCAGGCATTTTTTCGTAAAAAAAACGCAAGGACGAAATAGCGGGAATACAGGTTTGTATCTCGTCAAAAAACAAAAGTGTCTCGCCCGGAATAATCGGAATACCGTATCTTATAGATAGTTGCTCGATTATCGGTTGAGGTGAAAGTGAACCTTTTTCAAAAAAACTGCGCACTTCTATATCTTCCTCAAAGTTCACCTCGAGAAAATAATTGAAACTCTTGCCTAAATGCTTCACCGCCGAAGATTTTCCGACCTGACGTGCACCACGAAGCAATAAAACCTTGTGGTCGCTCTCCTCGCTCCAAGTCAAAAGATCGGCATCAATATTTCTATGAAAATAATTATTTCTACTCATCCTTTTACTGATTGATTTTCAGAGACAAATATAATTTATTTTTCATAAACATAAAAATGCAAGGGCAAAAAACAGTACTTTTTGTAAAAATACAAGGGCAAAAAAACGTTATTTTCGGTAAAAAGCAAGGGCAAAACTTCTTTTACAAAAAAATAACAAGATGCAGTTCCAAAAGAAATTTATCCACGAATTACACGAATTAACACAAATTATTCAATTTGCATAATCGCAAATCACAGATAATTAAGTTGTTAATTTTGTGCTAATTCGTGTAATTCGTGGACAAATATTTTTTTAGACAGCATCGGGAAATTTACAACAAATTGCTCGCCAGTTCCGAAAGATAGCTCCGTTCCCCTTTCACCAAATTAACATGAGCAAAAATATCCTGATTTTTCATCTTGTCAATCATATAGACCAAACCATTGGATTGCATATCCAGATAAGGCGTATCAATCTGCTGAATATCACCGGTAAATATCATTTTGCAACCTTCGCCGGCGCGGGTTATGATGGTTTTTATTTCATGCGGAGTAAGGTTTTGAGCCTCATCGACAATAAAATAAGTATCGCTCAAGCTTCGTCCGCGAATAAATGCCAATGCCTCGATAACCAATTGCTCGCTCTTTTGCATTTCTTCGAGCAGGCGTAACTCTTTACTGTTCGGGTCGAATTGATGCTTGATTACATTCAAATTGTCAAACAACGGCTGCATATAAGGAGCCACCTTTTGTTTTTCATCTCCGGGCAGGAAGCCGATTTCTTTATTTGCCAACGCTACAATAGGACGCGCCAAGAGGATTTGCTTATATTTTTCGTGCTGCTGCAAGGCGGCAGCCAACGCCAGCAAGGTTTTTCCCGTTCCGGCTTTTCCGGTTATGGCAACCAATTTTACGTCATCATTAAGCAAGGCATCCAAGGCGAAAGCCTGCTCTGCATTTCTTCCCTCAATACCGAATGCCCGCTCTTTTTTCACCTTGACCACCATCCCCGTATTTGGGTTGTATTTCGCCAAAACGGTAGAACGTTCGCTTTTCATCACAAAACAGTCATTTGCCTCAATCGTTGCCGGCAAGTTAAACTCTCCCAGCGGAATGCCGGTGTGAGAAGAATACAACCGGTCGATCAGTTCGGCATCAACCCCATCAAAAGTTTCGTGCGACTTTTCAAAAATATCAAAATTGGTTACCTTGTCATTTATATAATCTTCGGCTAATAGTCCCAGCGATTTCGCCTTCATCCGGAGATTAATATCTTTGGAGACCAGAATGGTTTTACTTCTTTTATTTTTTTCGGTCAATACGTCAAGGATGGCAAGAATCCGGTGATCCGTTGTTTTTCCGGTAAACACATTGGCTATTTTTTCAGGATATTGCGAATTTGTTACAATATACAATTTACCCAATCCGATACCGAGACTGACCCCTTTGGTAAAGACATCGCTTGTGGCAATCTCATCCAGTTCGCGCACAAATTCGCGCGCATTGAAATTGATTTGGTCATTACCCTTTTTAAATTTATCCAATTCCTCCAGCACAAGGATTGGCAGGTAGATGTTATTTTCTTGAAAATTATAAATACATTTGTAGTCGTGTAAAATAACATTGGTGTCTAAAACGAAATTTTTTATACTTTAGGCAGGAAGCTGTGCGTATTCAGGTTGTCAATCTGGGGTTCAACTCCCGAAGCCGCACGTTTTTCACGAAGGTATAAAAAAAACGTCATAGAATTTTCAAAAAAGCGAACAAATAATGAATTATTCGGAAACATTAAATTATATATACGAACGGTTACCTCTTTTTCAAATAGTTGGCGTTTCGGCTTATAAGACCGGCATTGAAAGCATGCAGGCTTTTGACGAGCGGTTAGGCAATCCGCACCGTTTTTTTCCCACTATTCATATAGGCGGTACAAACGGGAAAGGATCAACTGCCCACACCCTCGCTGCCGTTTTGCAGGCATCGGGATATAAAACCGGTTTGTTCACCTCGCCGCACCTGAAAGATTTCAGGGAGCGAATCCGCGTGAATGGCATCCCGGTTTCCGAAGAATTTGTCGTTGATTTTGTAGAAAAACATAAAGGCTTATTTGATGTTCTTTTTCCATCCTTTTTTGAAGTGAATGTAGCTATGGCATTCGAGTATTTCAGACAGGAAAAAGTAGATGTGGCGGTCGTCGAGGTCGGATTGGGAGGCAGGTTGGACAGTACCAATATCATCACGCCAAAACTAAGTGTAATCACAAACATCAGCCTCGACCACACAAATATACTCGGAGATACTCCTCAATTAATTGCCCGCGAAAAGGCTGGAATTATCAAACCGGGCATTCCCGTTATCATCGGGGAGGCAGAGGGCGAAATCCGTCAAATTCTTGAAGAGGCTGCCGTTGAGAAAAAAAGTCCAGTTTTCTTTGCTGAATCCTTACCCTGTGAAAGAATCGGACAGGAAACAGTAAACGGCATTCCGGTGCAATCGCTTCGCATCGAAGGCAATATTGTCAACACTCCTCTGCTCGGTCTTTACCAGAAAAAAAATATGCGGACAGCTTGGGCTGCGATAAAAACAATGCAATCAGCCGGTTTCAATCTGGCGCAAGAATCAATAAAAGAAGGTTTTTTACATGTAATTGAACTGACCGGTTTACAGGGTCGCTGGCAAAAGTTGCAGGAAAACCCGACCGTCATTTGCGACACCGGGCACAATGAGGCAGGCATTTCACACGTTGTCGAACAGTTGAAGAGCACGCCGCACGCCACCTTGCGTATGGTTATCGGAATGGTCAACGATAAAGACATTGACCATATATTACCGTTGCTTCCGAAAGAGGCGGTTTATTACTTTACAAAAGCAGCTATTGCACGAGCTTTGCCTGAAAATGAACTGAAAGAAAAAGCAGAAAACCACGGTCTTTATGGAAGGTCGTATCCTTCTGTTCCGGAGGCGCTTGAAGCGGCTAAAACAGAGGCATCTCCCAATGATTTGATTTTTGTGGGGGGGAGTACGTTTGTGGTAGCCGAAATTTAGAATACGGGTAACACAGATTATGTTCTATTATCGTAACGAATTATAAAACAGGGCTTTCCATATTCAGAGATTATTGTGGCAGTAAAACCAAATAAATTAGGTTAAGTACCTCTGCAAAATTAGTTTATCTGCAAAATTAGTTTATACTATTGAGTTCTGAATTTCCCACAAAGACACAAAGTCCACAAAAAACTTAGTGTTCTTTGTGTCTTTGTGGGAAACATCTGTCTTTTTTCTAAATATAAACTAATTAAGAAGACATACTTATTAAAAAATTGGATTGCTCAACTTAATGATGCTGTTTATGTGGAAACAAGAAAAGTTAACCAATCGAACACAATTAAAAAATTTCAAATGCACCTATCGTTAACAAAGATTAACTAAAATATATTCTCAAATTAACCACAAAAAACGCTTTTCTTTTAATTTTCTTTTCAAGTATTTGGATTATTTACATTAAAAGTGTACTTTTGTGCCGAATTAAAGGGTGGATAGGGGGACGGCAGTCCCCTATTTTATTGAAACACGATGATAGAAAACGAGTTTATCAGGCAGATAGTCGAAGATTTTTTAAGCGAAACCAATTGTTTTATTGTTGATATTAAAGTCGACAAGAATAATTCTATTTTGGTAGAAATTGACTCGGAAGAGGGCGTTTCCATTGATTATTGCGCCGAACTTGCCCGATTTATCGAATCGAAAGCGGATCGCGAAGTGGAAGATTACGAGCTGGAAGTCGGATCGCCCGGTTTGGGTTCCCCATTCAAAGTGTTAGAACAATACCGTAAGCACGAGGGTTGCGAAGTGGAAGTGCAAGATCTTTCAGGCATGAAACACCAAGGTTTTCTTTCGAATGTAAGCGAAAACGGATTCGACCTCGAAGTAACAAAAAAAATAAAACCCGAAGGTGCAAAACGGAAAGTGGAAGTAACGGAAAACATTCCGTTCAAATACGAGAATATAAAACATACAAAATATATTATCAGATTCAAATAGAGTATGGCTAAACAAGAGATAAGTTTGATTGATACGTTTTCAGAGTTTAAAGAGCTGAAGAATATTGACAGAAGCACATTGATGAGTGTGTTGGAAGAGTCTTTCCGCAGTGTGATTTCAAAAATGTTCGGAACCGACGAGAATTATGACTTGATCATTAATCCCGACAAAGGAGACCTTGAAATTTACCGCAACCGAGAAATTGTCGAAGATGATGACTTGGAAGATCCGAATACGGAAATTTCGTTGTCGGAGGCACAAAAAATTGATGCTGACTTTGAAGTAGGAGAAGAGGTAACCGACAAGGTTGATTTTGCGGACTTCGGTCGCCGTGCCATCTTAAATTTACGCCAAACGCTCGCCTCTAAGATTTTAGACCTGCAAAAAGACGCTATTTACAACAAATACAAAGAGAAAATAGGCAATATCGTAATCGGAGAAGTATATCAGGTATGGAAAAAAGAAATCCTGCTGTTGGACGATGAGGCAAACGAAATGTTGCTGCCGAAATCGGAACAGATACCAACCGATTTCTATCGCAAAGGCGACACTGTAAGAGCCGTTGTTGCCAAAGTAGATAATAAAAACAACAACCCGAAAATTATCCTTTCCCGGACTTCCCCTCTGTTCTTACAGCGGTTGTTTGAATTGGAAGTTCCTGAAATAAATGACGGTTTAATTACCATTCGACGCATTGCACGTATTCCGGGCGAACGCGCGAAAGTAGCAGTAGAGTCTTACGACGACCGTATTGACCCGGTTGGAGCAAAGGTGCGCGTATTCACGGTATCGTGCGCGAGTTGAAAAACGAAAATATTGACGTCATCAACTACACCAATAATATGTCTCTGTTCATTTCGAGAGCGTTAAGTCCGGCAAGAATTTCATCTATTCGCTTGATAGACGAACAAAAGAAGGCAGAAGTATACTTGAAACCCGAAGAAGTTTCGCTCGCAATCGGGAAAGGCGGTATGAACATCAAACTGGCAAGTATGCTGACCGAGTATCAAATTGAAGTATTCCGCGATTTGGAAGAGAACTTCGACGAGGAAGATATTTTCTTGGATGAATTCTTAGACGAAATCGAACCGTGGGTAATTGATGTTTTGAAAGGTATTGGTTGCGACACCGCCAAAAACGTACTGGAAATACCAAGAGACGAACTCATCAGACGCACCGATTTGGAAGAAGAAACGATTGATGAAGTATTGGAAATTCTCCGTGCCGAGTTTGAATAAGGAGCGTAAGCGGTAAATTAAAAAAGAGGGTTGAACAACATTCCCCGAATAATATATGTCTCGTTAGAGACAAAATGTTGGTAGAATTTTAAAGTCAAAATATGTCTATACGATTAAGCAAAATTGCGAAAGAATTAAACGTAGGAATCTCTACTGCAGTAGAATTTCTTCACAAGAAAGGACACAACATTCCTTCCGACCCGAATCATAAGATCTCGGATAAGGAAGAAGATTTGCTGTATCAAGAATTTAGCAAAGACAAAAGCTTGAAGATTGCCTCTGAGAAGATCAGTCAACAACGACAAATAAAAGTAAAAGAAAAGAAAGAAAGCGTGTCGATTGAAGGCTTTGGCGAACCTCTTGTCGAGGAAATCAAGACAGTTGTTCCGGAAGAGCAAAAGCCTAAATTCAAACTTGTGGGAAAAATAGATTTGGACGCGCCTAAAAAACAGGAAAAAGCAAAAGAACAGATTGTTGCCGCAAACGCATCCAAACCATCTGAAAAAGAGATTAATCCTGTCAAAAAAGAGATAGTGAAAGAAAACGACGATTCAAATTTTGATGAGGCAGATTTTGACAATGATATAGATAGGGATGAAAATTCTTCCAGCGGTGATGCGCACGGAGAAACAGACGAAAATAAACCCGATAAAAGTGTTTTTTCGTTAGGAAAACCGGAGTTAAAATCCAGCATAAATGTAATTGGAAAGATAGACCTTTCTTCTATCAACCAGCAAACACGTCCGAAGAAGAAAACGAAAGAAGAGAAGCGCAAAGAGCGTGAACAGCGAAATAAGGCGACGTTTAACAAACCTTCCCAACAACCTTACGGAGCAGGCGGAGGAGAGAATAACGACAAAAAACAGCACGAAATCAAAACAAACGTTCCGAAATTGAACGGTCCGAAAGTAGTCGGCAGCATTGAATTGAAAGCCGATGCCGACAAAAAGAAAAAACGGAAACGTATCCAAAAAGAACGGGTAGATATAGAGAACTACAAGAACAAACCTCAAGACGCTGCCAACAAAGGTGGTGGTGGCGGTAACCAACAAAAACCGGGTAATAATAACAACAAGAAAAAAGACTTCAAAAAGTCGGTTGTCAAACCGGAAGTAAACGAGGAAGCCGTTCAAAAACAGATCAAGGAAACGCTTGCTCGCCTGACAAATAAAGGTCAAAAAAACAAGGCATCCAAACATAGACGCGATAAGCGCGAACAGCAGTCTATGAGACAAATGGAGCTTGAAGAACAAGAACGCCTGGATCAAAGCAAGCTGAAAATTACGGAATTTGTTACCGTAAGCGAATTGGCTACGATGATGGACGTCCCTGTTACCAAAGTAATCGGAACGTGTATGAACCTCGGGTTGATGGTTTCTATCAACCAGCGATTAGATGCAGAGACAATCAACATTGTTGCCGACGAGTTCGGATTTGAAACCGAATACATCAGCGCCGAAGTTGCCGAGGCAATTCAAGAAGAGGAGGACAATGATGAGGATTTGGTTTCCCGTCCGCCAATCGTTACCGTAATGGGACACGTTGACCACGGAAAAACATCCTTGCTTGACTATATCCGCAAAACAAACGTAATCGCCGGAGAAGCCGGAGGAATTACACAACATATCGGAGCCTATAACGTAACGTTGCCGGATGGTCAACAAATTACGTTCCTTGATACTCCGGGGCACGAAGCATTTACCGCAATGCGTGCCCGCGGAGCAAAAGTTACGGACATTGCCATCATCATTGTCGCAGCTGACGATGATGTGATGCCGCAAACTATTGAGGCAATCAACCACGCCTCCGTAGCGGGCGTGCCGATTATTTTTGCCATCAATAAAATTGACAAGCCAGCTGCCAATCCGGAAAAAATCAAGGAATCTTTGGCGAATATGAACTATCTTGTCGAAGATTGGGGCGGGAAATATCAGTCGCAAGACATTGCCGCTAAACCAGGAATCGGCGTACCCGAATTGATGGAAAAAGTGCTTCTCGAAGCCGAAATGCTCGATTTGAAAGCGAATCCAAACAAAAAAGCAACCGGAACTATCATTGAATCCCAGCTCGATAAAGGTCGTGGATATGTTTCTACGATACTCGTGAGCAACGGAACGCTAAAAGTGGGCGACCCGATTGTAGCCGGAACGCATTTCGGCAAGGTTAAAGCGATGTTTAACGAGCGAAATCAGCGCATCACAGAGGCAACACCTTCCGAACCGGCATTGATTCTCGGATTAAACGGTGCTCCGCAAGCCGGCGACAACTTCAATGTGATGTCGTCCGAACAGGAAGCACGCGAAATTGCCAACAAGCGCGAACAGTTGCAACGCGAACAGGGATTGAGAACTTCACGACACTTGACACTTGATGAGATCGGTCGCCGTATCGCATTGGGTAACTTCCAGGAGTTGAACGTCATTGTAAAAGGAGACGTGGACGGTTCGGTCGAGGCGTTGTCAGACTCTTTACTGAAACTCTCTACGGAACAAATACAGGTGAACGTTATCCACAAAGCCGTCGGACAGATTTCCGAATCGGATGTAATGTTAGCCGTAGCATCCAACGCAATTATCGTCGGGTTCCAAGTTCGTCCGTCACAAGCTGCCCGTAAAATGGCAGAGAAAGAAGAAATTGACATTCGTCTCTACTCCATTATCTACGATGCCATCGAAGAGATCAAGGCGGCAATGGAAGGTATGCTCTCGCCTGAATTCAAAGAAGAAATTACCGGAACCGCCGAAGTACAGGAAGTATTCAAAATCACAAAAGTGGGAACTGTTGCCGGCTGCTTAGTGCGCGAAGGAAAAATCAAGCGAGGAAACAAAGTCCGCCTTATCCGTGACGGAATCGTGGTTTATACCGGCGATTTGGCTTCTCTAAAACGCTTCAAGGAAGACGTAAAAGAGGTTGCAACCGGCTACGAGTGCGGTCTGAATATCCAAAACTACAACGACATCAAGGCAGGCGATATAATCGAAGGTTTTGAACAAGTAGAGGTTCAGAGAACTCTTTAATTAATTGAGAGTGGAGAGTTGAAAGTGGAGAATTGAAAATAAAATTTTCCTCATTCTCAGTTCTCCACTCTCAATTTTCAATTTAAAAACAGTGAACGTTTTTGACATCATCATTATCGCCTTACTGATTTTTGCATTTATCCGGGGCATTTTCAAAGGTTTTGTGATGGGACTTTCGGGTTTCATCGGCATTATTTCGAGTATTTATATTGCCAAATATTTCTCAGCGCCCGTTATTCGGCTTGCAGAGTCTTTACTTGGAATTGATCAGAAAATATCTTCCGCAGTTGGTTTTATTATTGTCTTTTTAGCGGCATTATTACTGTTTCACTTCATTGCCGTTTTAGTTGATAAGCTCATCAGTTTAATTGCACTTGGTTGGTTAAACAAGTTGTTGGGAGGAGTGCTTTTTCTTCTGAAATATCTGTTTATAATCAGCGTTTTTTTCAATATTTTTGATGCTGCCAACAAAAATTTGGACATAGTTTCTCAAAAAACGAAACAGAAATCCAAACTTTACATTCCTATAAAAAAAGTAGTTCCAATCACACTGCCGTTTTTACATTTGGATAATTTACAGCGGTATCTTCCGGAAGAAGGAAAGACAGAAAATTAAATATTTATTTACCGTTATTGGAAAAACAGCTTTTTACTGTATGTTTAAAAAAGAAATTATGCGCCCAATCATAGCAAATAAGATTCCACAGTTGGAGATACTTTGTAAAAAATATAATCAATAATCACCCTCCCGTAATAAAAAATCAAATTGACAAATAATTCTATAAAAGCATAATAATGAAACCATTGAATGAAATAACAATCGGCATTGCAAACGACCATGCCGGAGTCGAAATGAAGAATTTTTTAATGGAACAGTTAAAAAATGAGGTAAAAGATATTATTAATTTCGGAGCAAATACCAATGAAAGTGTCGACTATCCTGATTTTGCCCATCCCTTAGCCATCGCAGTAGAAAAAGGCGAATGCGACTTTGGAATCGCTATTTGCGGAACTGCCAACGGCATTATAATGACCGTCAACAAACATCAAGGCATACGGGGCGCACTCTGCTGGGAACCGGAAATTGCGAAGTTGACCCGCAGACATAATAACGCGAATATCGTAGGTTTGCCTGCCCGGTTTATTTCCAATGAAGAAGCATTGGAAATAGTAAAAATATTTCTTACTACCGGCTTTGAAGGAGGTCGCCACGCACGCAGACTGGAAAAAATAAATATTTTTTAGGATTTCAGCTTTGATAGAAAAGAAAAGATTATTTTATTTCCATTGCGCCCTTGTTGTCGCCATTACGGGGTTGTCCGGTAGACTTCCCGAAAGGATTTTTTACTATTTTTAATTATATAATAATCTTACTGTTATATTACTAAAACAGTAAAATTCCAATATAGGACACTACCACTACCCCATTTCGGGAGCTTGTTTTTTAAAAAGAGTATAAACTAAATCTATTTCTTCATCCTTTCTTGGCATTGGAAATTCTTTATCGCAATACGTCTTATACTTAACCAATAACTCTTTGTAATTTTTAGGCTTCAATAAAAAACAAAGTGCTACTCCTGCCCATATTTGACTTTGAATAGGATAACATAAAAGATTAAATACTACTTCATTTTGATCAAAATTTTTCTCTGAATTTATAATATTGTTTAACTTTTCCAAAGTATCCATATTCGGAATCAACTCTTTTTCAATGTAAAAGAAGTATCTTTCACAAATTTTATTCGCGGTATGGGTAATATCTACATTTTCTAGCCCTGAGCCATCATCAACACAAAAAGTAGAATAATTTTCCCTACCAAAATAATTCATATCCATATCTAAAATACAAATTACATTAAAACCATACTTCTCCGCATATTCTGGAAACGGTAAGGATAACTCTCTGTATAAATTTGTTATTGTTTCATTATAAACTGCAAAATCTACATACATTTGTAAATAGTTTGGTTTAGCAAACCTTAAACTAAGTTCGTAAGTATTCATTCCTTTTTTGCAGATAAATACCACATTATGATTAAATCTTCCTGCGTAATCTTCAAAAGTCAATTCGAAGCCACTATCTTTTACTCTTTCTGCTAATTTGCGTACGAGTTGTTTCTCTACATTTGCTCTATTTATTTTTTTCATTTCTGTCTTATTTTAACTTTGATACCATTTTCGTCATAAAATTTTTTGCAGATTTATATTCTGACGAACCTGTAAATCGGTTTACTTTCCATCTATATGTAATAGACTGTGTATTTTTAGTATTTATTGTACTTGTTTTTTTACCAATTTTTACTTTTACATCTTCTCCTGCATTGTAATATCGTTTTTGCTGATCTGTAAATCTACTTGTATTTGTCTTGCTTTCTGCTACTTGCACAATATTACCTGCGTTGTCTGTTACGGCAAAATCAAAAACAGTTTTGCTACCATCAGCAAAAGTTCCTTCTACTTGTGCATTAATTCTGTAACCTTTGTTCTCAGGGAATTGCTTCTTCAATTCATCAAGGTGCCAAACCACCTGATAAATTCAATATAATATCTTACTAAATCACTAACTACCAAAAATATAAACAAAAAAACATTTGGCACATTACCAGAATACACTACCGGCTAAAATAATCCGCTGCTTTAAACAATAAATCCAAATATCCAAAACGGTCTTCACCGTATTCTTTGGCTAATTCTACATATTTATCAGTCAGTTCTTTTCTATCGGATCTGTTTAAATAATTTGCCAATAACACCCCCATAGCAAACTGATGAGAATACGGATAACAAATGCTTAATACAGGCGGTTCTGTTTTGTCTCTTTTCAATTCTTCAAAGTTATTAAGTATCGCATCTATTTTCTCTAAACTGTCTGTTTGCGGGATTATTCTTTCTATTACAGGCTTAAAGAAAGTATCGGCTATTTCTTTGGCTTTTTCTTCCACATTCACAACAGGTTTGTCGTCTATATATATCAAATGTGATTTCATTCTGCTCCACTCAAAGCCTGCATTTACAGCAGTTTTATTTTCGGGGTGTACATAATAATTCATTCCAATTTTTAGTATTGTAAACTCCTCGCTTTCATGTAAAAGGCTGCCTTTTCCATAAATATAATCGGGTGATATTTTTTTTACCAATTCTGCAATGTTTTTATTATACACTTCAACTTCACTGTCGCACTTAATAAAATTAGGTTTCATAAATCGGATATATTGCCTATACAAAAAGTCCACCTGTTGTTTTTCAAAAAAATAATAA
>QMCD01001591.1_pt1 | contig 13528 bp, 10 predicted proteins | sample 1821841 | NCBI WGS metagenome assembly QMCD01 (sample SAMN01991225, study PRJNA193472) | Termite gut metagenome, whole genome shotgun sequencing project. | isolation source: worker | host: Macrotermes natalensis | reverse complement strand
AAGCTTATGTCACAAATTGTTGGGCATGTATCTCAAATAATCGGACCTGTGGTGGATGTGTTTTTCGACACAGCCAATCCGGCACTCAATCTTCCGAATATTAACGATGCCCTTGAAATTAAAAGGCCTGATGGTCGTTCTTTGATTCTCGAAGTTAAACAACACATAGGCGAAGACACTGTACGTGCCGTAGCTATGGATAGTACCGACGGTTTGAGCCGGGGACTGGATGTAATACCTTTGGGTTCACCTATCAGAATGCCTGCCGGAGATCAGGTAAAAGGCCGACTGATGAACGTTGTCGGTGATGCCATTGATGGTATGAGTACTTTGGATAAGGCGAATGGGAATCCTATCCACAGGGAACCTCCGAAATTTGAAGAACTACAGACTACACGCGAAGTTCTTTTCACAGGGATTAAAGTTGTGGACTTGCTGGCGCCATATGCAAAAGGAGGTAAAGTGGGTTTGTTCGGTGGAGCCGGGGTGGGCAAGACCGTACTGATTATGGAGCTTATTAACAATATTGCAAAAAAACATAACGGTTATTCCGTATTTGCAGGGGTAGGGGAACGTACCCGTGAAGGAAATGACCTGTTGCGTGAAATGATAGAGTCGAAAGTTGTACGTTACGGAGAAGAGTTTGAAAAAAGCATGGAAGAAGGGCATTGGGATTTGTCGAAAGTCGATCCTAAGGAACTTGAAAAATCCCAGATTTCACTTGTGTTCGGACAGATGAACGAACCTCCGGGAGCACGTGCCGACGTAGCCCTTTCGGGACTGACTATAGCCGAATCATTCCGCGATGCGAAATCAGACGGGCCAAAAGATATCCTTTTATTTATTGACAATATATTCCGTTTTACACAAGCCGGTTCGGAAGTTTCGGCTTTGTTGGGACGTATGCCTTCGGCAGTGGGTTACCAGCCTACTCTGGCTACAGAGATGGGAGCGATGCAGGAACGTATTACTTCTACTAAGAATGGATCTATTACTTCGGTACAGGCTGTATATGTGCCTGCCGATGACTTGACCGACCCTGCGCCTGCGACAACATTCTCCCACTTGGATGCTACGACCGTTCTCGACCGTAAGATTACCGAAATGGGTATTTATCCGGCAGTGGACCCGTTGGGTTCTACCTCCCGGAGCCTCGACCCTATCGTTGTAGGACAGGAGCATTACGATACAGCCCAACGGGTGAAAGAAATACTTCAGCGTAACAAGGAATTACAGGATATTATTGCCATTCTGGGTATGGAAGAGCTTTCCGATGAGGACAGGCAAACTGTGAACCGCGCAAGACGTATCCAACGTTTCTTGTCTCAGCCGTTCAATGTGGCAGAACAATTTACCGGGGTACCAGGTGTGATCGTCGATATTCAGGATACTATCAAAGGTTTCCAGCGGATATTGGACGGAGAAGTGGATTACTTGCCTGAACAGGCATTTTTGAATGTAGGAACAATCGAAGATGCTATAGAAAAAGGCAAGAAAATACTGGCTCAGGCGGCGGAATAATTTACTAATTGAAAATATGAAAAAAACAGAACTCCAACTTAATATTATATCAGCCGAAAAGAAACTGTTTTCGGGTGCTGTGGCTTCGGTAGTCATACCCGGTATATCGGGTAGCTTCGGAGTTTATCCCGACCATGCACCGTTGATTTCACCATTGAAAGAAGGTGTAATTATTTACACGGTCGGCGGATCGGAAAAAACAGTAGAGGTGAATGGCGGTATAGCAGAAGTAAATAACGGAGTTGTGACAATTTGCGTAGCTTAAAGAATGGACTTTTTTAAAGCCAAATTAATTACTTCGTTACTGGCGTTCGGCCTTATTGCAGGGGCTTTGATCGGTGCTTTGTTGTACTATCAGTTTCCGCAGTATTATCCGCACTGGTACGAAGGAATTTTGCTCTTTTTCCTGTTGTTGGAATCTTTGATTCTCGTCTATGTGGAATCGGCAAGCCGGAAGGCAACTTCGCGGCAGATGCTGAATACATATATGCTGACAAAGGTGATAAAGATATTTGCTGCACTCATTTTTGTTGGGGCATATGCAATTATCGTCAAGGAAAATATAAAGAGTTTCGTTCTTATTTTTATGATTTTCTATCTTTTGTTTCTGGCTTTTGAAGCCTATTTGTTCACCAGGATAGAAAAACGGATAAAGAAAAAACAACAATAGTATATGAAACACTATTTGAAATATGTTATAGCCCTGGCTTTTCTGTTCACAGTGGCAGGTATACAGCCTGTAGCTGCAGAAGAAGGACATGAAGCTAAGGTAGAGCAGGGGGAAGGCGAATTGAACGTAAAAGAATTGATTCTCGACCACTTGGCCGACTCCTATGAATGGCATATGGCTACTTTTGGCGATTTCCATCTGACTATACCTTTACCGATCATCGTAAAAGGGGAAACAAGCGGGTGGCACATATTTATGTCAACTAAATTCCATCACGGGCACGAAGCATACGAAGGTTTTTATATTGCCCCCGAAGGTAACTATAAAGGCAAGATAGTAGAAAAGAATGCTGCCGGAGAAGAAGTCCGCCCATGGGATTTTTCACTAACGAAAAATGCAACCAGTCTGATAATAAGTTCTATCTTGTTGCTTGTCATAGTGATGAGCGTAGCCGGCTGGTATAAAAAACAGGCGAAAAGCGGGGAAAAGAAAGCTCCGAAGGGTTTTGTCGGTTTTATGGAAATGTTCATAATGAGCGTTCAGGATGATATCATCAAACCTTGTGTGGGTAAGAATTACAGAAAGTTTTCACCTTATCTGCTCACTGTATTCTTTTTCATCTTCTTCAACAATATAATGGGATTGATCCCTATATTTCCCGGAGGGGCGAATGTAACAGGTAATATTGCCATTACACTGATACTGGCACTATTTACATTCTTTACGGTGAACCTTTTCGGAACAAAAGAATACTGGAAAGAAGTATTCTGGCCAGATGTGCCTACATGGTTGAAAGTTCCGATTCCGATCATGCCTGCTATTGAGTTGGTAGGTGTTTTTACCAAGCCGTTTGCATTGATGATTCGTCTTTTTGCAAATATACTTGCCGGACACTCCATTGTATTGGGATTGACATGTCTCATATTTGTTACGGTCAATTTGGGCAATGTAATCCTTGGTTCGATGACTGTAGTTTCCGTATTGCTGACTGTATTTATCAGTCTGGTAGAAATTCTGGTTGCATACATTCAGGCTTATGTGTTTACTATGTTGTCGGCTGTATTTATCGGTCTGGCACAAGCCGAACCGCATCATCATGCGGAAGAAAAACATTGATTAGAAATAATTGAATCAAAATAAATAATTAAATAATTTAAAATTAAAAGGTTATGTTATTATCAACTTTATTACAAGCAGCAGAAGCTGCAAGCTTAACAGGTTTTGGTGCTGCACTTGGAGCAGGATTAGCTGTAATCGGAGCAGGCATCGGTATCGGTAAAATCGGTAGTTCTGCTATGGAAGGTATTGCCCGTCAACCGGATGCAGCCGGAGATATCCGTACATCTATGATCATTGCGGCAGCGTTAGTAGAGGGGGTTGCCTTGTTTGCTGTTGTTGTATGCGGATTTATCCTTTAATACAATATAAGAAAGAAAATAACAAATAGGTCTGAGACCTTAAAAGTAAATAAAATATGAATTTACTATTACCTGAATCTGGGCTTCTCTTTTGGATGCTCCTTTCGTTCGGTATCGTTTTCTTTATCCTGGCTAAATTTGGTTTCCCTGTGATTACCAAAATGGTGGATGAACGCAAAAACTATATACAGGACTCATTGGATGCAGCCCATAAAGCGAATGAGCAGTTGGCCAAGATAAAAGAAAAAAGTGATGAACTTCTTAACTCGGCCAAAGCAGAACAGGTGAAGATCTTGAAAGATGCTGCCGACACCCGCGACCGTATTGTAAACGAAGCGCGTGAACAAGCAAAAGTGGCAGGGGCTAAAGAACTCGAAGAAATAAGGAAACAGATACAAGCGGAAAAAGAGCAGGCTATCCGCGACATTCGTCGCCAGGTAGCTGAGCTTTCCGTCGATGTGGCCGAAAAAGTTCTTCGCGAATCTCTGAAAGACCCTAAAGCTCAGATGTCAATGATTGATCGCCTGGTTGATGAGGCTATGGTATCCAAATCTTAACTGTTATGAATGAAGGGATGATCTCTAAGCGATATGCTAAAGCGTTGTTGCAATTTGCTATCGACAATAAATCCGAAAATATTATCTTTTCGGAGATGAAGGTGCTTGCAGCTGCATTTGCAGCCGAGCCCCGGTTGCGTATGGCAATGGATAACCCTACGTTGAACGCTGATGATAAGCTCGCGCTGATAAAAGCCTCCATAGGGGGAAAAGGCAGCGATGTGTTTGTCCGGTTTGTCGATCTTGTTGTGAAAAATAAAAGGGAAGTATATCTTCGGAATATAGCATTGAGTTATGTGGACTTGTATTGTGAGTCGAAACATATCAATACGGGAAAACTGGTGACAGCTACACCTGTAGACGCTGCTGTAATAGAGAAGATGAAGAGTTTGCTGCAAACGATCAAACCCGGAACCCTTGATTTTGAAACAAGTGTAGACCCTGATATTGAGGGAGGATTTGTCCTCTATGTCGATACATACCGGCTCGATGCCAGTGTGAGGACTCAGCTGAAGCGGATTAAACAACAGTTTGTCGCCGAAAACAGTAAGATGAATTAATGTGCCAAATAGCTAATTAGCAAATTAGTAGATTAGCAAATTCGAAAATGTTATTTGCTGATTTTCAAATTTTGAAATTTACAAATTAAAAAATATGTCTGAAAATATAAAAGCAAGTGAAGTCTCTGAAGTGCTGAAAATGCAGCTTGAGAACATTAGCAACCGCGTACAATTCGACGAGGTGGGTACTGTTCTTGAAGTAGGGGACGGTGTTGTTCGCATATATGGACTAAAGAATGCGGAAGCCAATGAGCTTCTTGAGTTCGACAATGGCATTATGGCTGTTGTGATGAACCTCGAAGAAGACAATGTGGGAGCCGTATTACTTGGCCCGTCCGATCAGATCAAAGAAGGTTTTTCGGTAAAACGTACAAAGAGAATCGCCTCCATCAATGTGGGGGATGGGATGCTCGGACGTGTTATCACCCCGCTTGGTCAGCCGTTGGATGGAAAAGGTCCTATTACAGGCGAACTACTCGAAATGCCGCTGGAGCGTAAAGCCCCGGGGGTTATTTATCGTCAGCCTGTTGCGCAGCCGTTGCAAACAGGACTGAAAGCAGTGGATGCTATGATTCCGATAGGGAGAGGCCAGCGTGAACTTATCATCGGTGACCGCCAGACCGGAAAAACAGCAATCGCCATAGATACGATTATCAATCAGAAATCGAACTTTGAAGCCGGAGACCCTGTATATTGTATCTATGTAGCTATCGGTCAGAAAGCGTCGACAGTAGCCAATATCGTTGAAACGCTTCGCGAAAAAGGCGCTATGAAATATACCGTTGTTGTTTCTGCTACGGCAGCCGAACCTGCGGCTTTGCAGTATTTCGGTGCATTTGCGGGAGCTGCTATCGGAGAATACTTCCGTGATACAGGCCGTCATGCCCTTGTGGTTTATGATGACTTGTCAAAACAAGCGGTAGCTTACCGTGAAGTATCCCTGATCCTTCGCCGTCCTCCGGGTCGTGAAGCCTATCCGGGAGACGTATTCTATTTGCACTCACGTTTGTTGGAGCGTGCGGCTAAGATTATCAGCCAGCAGGAAGTTGCCGAGCAAATGAACGACTTGCCCGAAAGCCTTAAAGGTAAAGTAAAAGCGGGAGGTTCGCTTACTGCGTTGCCTATTATCGAGACGCAGGCGGGTGACGTGTCGGCATATATCCCTACCAATGTGATTTCTATTACCGACGGCCAGATCTTCCTCGATGTTGACTTGTTTAACTCAGGTTTGCGTCCTGCTATTAACGTTGGTATATCGGTATCTCGTGTGGGTGGTTCGGCTCAGGTGAAGGCGATGAAAAAGGTGGCCGGAACATTGAAGATAGACCAGGCTCAGTATCGCGAGCTGGAAGCATTTACCCAATTTGGCGGAGACTTGGATGCTGTAACGGCAATGACCATCGACAAAGGTAAGAAGAATACCCAACTGCTTGTTCAGCCGCAATATGCGCCAATGCCGGTAGAACGCCAGATCGCAATATTATACTGCGGTACAAACGGGCTGTTGAGACATGTGCCTGAAGATAAAGTCCATGACTTTGAAACTGAATTCCTGAGAACATTGGAAATGCAGCATCAGGCAGATGTATTGGACCAACTGAAAAAAGGTGTTATCAACGCAGATATAGAGAATATTATTAAGCAGGTTGCAAAAGATACAGCCGCTCAATATAGAAAATGATTGAATTATGGCATCTCTTAAAGAAATAAAAACCAGGATTACTTCGGTAAAAAGTACGAAGAAGATTACTTCTGCGATGAAGATGATAGCGTCATCCAAGCTTCACAAAGCTCAGGCTGCCATCAGCAACTTTCTACCGTATCAGGCAAAGTTGGATGCCATTCTGACTAATCTGCTTTCTTCGGATACTAGTTACGATTCGCCTTTTACCCAGACAAGGGATGTGAAAAGGGTTGCAATAGTAGCTTTTGCTTCCAATTCTTCGTTGTGTGGAGCCTATAATGCCAATGTTGTGAAGGAATTTAATGCTACATACAATAAGTATAAAGCGTTGGGAAAGGATAATATCCTCATATATCCTATAGGTAAAAAAATAGCTGATGCTGTGAAAAAGCAGGGACTGGTATCTCAGGGAGATTATAAGGAAATGGCTGATAAACCATCATATGTGATGGTACAGGATTTGGCAAAAGATCTGATAAAGAAGTATATTGACAAGGAGATAGACGAAGTGGTTTTGATATACCACCATTTTATATCCACAGGTTCCCAGAAACTGATAAATGTAGATTTCTTACCCTTCGACCTTAGCCATGCACAGTCGGATGACACTGCAACCAAAAATGCTGTTCAGACCGATTATATTCTGGAACCTTCGAAAGAAGAGATATTGGAGAGTCTGATCCCTACGGTTCTGTATTCGCGTCTGTATGCAGCGTTGCTGGATGCTAACGCGTCGGAACACGCTGCCCGTACAATGGCTATGCAGATAGCCTCGGATAATGCGGATGAACTGGTTCAGGATTTGATAATCCAATACAACAAGTCCCGTCAGCAGGCAGTGACTAACCAGTTGCTGGATATTATCGGCGGAGCTTCGGCATTGCAGGGATAAAATATTCTAAACATATAAGAAGGGATTGTTTCGGATGAAGCAATCCCTTTTTGTTTTTTAGTATTCGTTCTATACTTCACTCTTTCTCCTAATTGGCTTTTTCGGAGCAAAGTGCGGACCAAACAATAAATTGCTTATTTTTGTGTTTTATTATATGTAACAATCAGCCGTCGAACTATACGTGTCACAAAATAAAACGGTATGTGCACTATGTCTCGGACTAAGTGTACTGTTAGTATTCTTTTTCATGTCGTGTTCTAACCAGAAGAACACCGGTTTGACACGTTTCTACCATTCGGTAAATACCCGGTACAATATCCATTTCAATGCGAATGAAGCATATAAGGAAACCCTGAAGACGAGGAGTCAGGGGCAGGAAGATAATTTTTCTCAGATGTTGTATATTTTTCCTGACAATTCGGATTCTGCCACTATGCAGGCTCCCGGCGGAAGTTTTACAACTACGATAGATAAAACGACGAAGGCTATAAAATTGCATTCCATAAAAGCCAAGCCCCGCCGTGACCCTAAACGCAGGAATGACACGAAATATCAGGCATGGCTTCAGCAAAAGGAATATACTCCTTTTATGGATCAGGTATGGCTTCTGCTGGCTAAGGCCGAATTTTATGAAGCCAATTACCTGCGGGCGATAACCACTTTTATGTATATTACCAAGATATACAGTTCTGACCCCGATATTGTAGCCGAATGCCAATTGTGGATCAGTAGAGCGTACACCGAGATGGGATGGATGTACGAGGCCGGCAATATATTGCATAAGATGGAAATTGCGGGAGGAGCTCCCGAAAGCCAGAAAGCGTTGTATTCGGCTGTAAAAGCCAATTATCTGATAAGAAATAAAGAATACGTGGAGGCGATACCACATCTGGAATATGCTATAAAGAAAGAAAAAGATAAGAATCAAAAGCTCCGCCTGAAATATCTGCTGGGACAATTATATATTGAAACGGGAAATAAAACCGCCGCCGCCAAGGCTTTCTCGAATGTATACGGGATGAATACTCCTTATAAGTTCACATTTAATTCCAAATTGCAGGAATTACAGCTCGATACCTCCAGGAAGACTTCCGATGTGATATCTTCTCTTAGAGGTATGGCTAAAAGTTCGAAGAATAAGGATTATAAGGATCAGGTATACAATACCATCGGGAATATATACCTGCAACAGCAAGATACAGCTAAAGCGATAGAAAATTACCGTACCGCGATAAAAGAAAGTGTCCGTAACGGATATGACAAAGCTATGGCGCAGGTAGCGCTGGGGGATATTTATTTTGGCAGGAGAGATTTTATTCCGGCCCAGCCATGTTATTCCGAGGCTTTACCTCAGTTGAAAAAAAACGATGCAAGTTATCCGCGAGTTTCTTTTCGTTCCGAGGTCTTGGACGAGTTGGTTGTACATGCGATCGTCGTATATGAGCAGGATAGCTTGCAGCATTTGGCGAGCCTTCCCGAAGAACAACGTCTTGAGATTATTCATAAAAAAATAGACGAACTAAAAAAAGAAGAGGAGGAACGCCTTAGAGAAGAGGAAAGACTAAAGCGGGTAGAAGAACAGGGGAACAGAATCACAAGTTGGGACCAACTGGAAACAAGCTTATCTCATAACATTCCGCAAAACCAAACATTCCAGCCAGGAACAACTAGTCAGCAAGGTGCAGATACTCAATTCTATTTCTATAATGATCAGACTGTAGCCCAGGGAAAAGTCGCTTTTCAGAAGCAATGGGGCAACCGCAAACTCGAAGATGACTGGCGAAGACGTAGCAAGTCGGGTATATCCTCTTTTGATAAACTGGATGAAATAAGCATGTCAGATTCGATCAGTTCGGGACAAACGGGTTTAGGACAAGGAAATGTAACGGAGCCGGGAGAGATGAGTGCTATCGAAGATAAATATTCTGTCGATTATTATTTGCAGCAATTACCCCTTACCGAGGAGGCTATGAAAGAGTCGAACGAATTAATAGAGAATGCCCTATTCAATATGGGGAAAATATATAAAGACAAACTGGAAGACTTGCCTCTGGCCATAGAGACTTTTAATGCCGATATAAGCCGTTACCCAGCTACACCTAATCTGGAAGAAATATATTACCAGTTATTGCTGATTTATATGCAACTTGGGGATCAGGATATGTTGGCTGTTTACCGGAATAAGTTATTGACAGAATTTCCTCAGGGGCAATATGCCATACCATTGTCCGAACCTGATTTTGAGTGGAATTTCAGGCATATGCCACTTTTGCAGGATTCGTTGTATAATGAAGCCTACGCTGCTTATCAAAGGGCAGATGTGCAGATTGTAAGAAACAATTATCAGGCAATGAAAGCCAAATATCCATTTACGGATATGATGCCTAAGTTTGCTTTCCTGAATGCACTGTCTTATGCTCAGACCCGCGATGTAAAGGCATTGGGTGATAATCTGGCCGAAGTGGTGAAGAAATATCCGAAAGCTGATGTCACCCCACTGGCAACAGACATTCTGGAAAGGATAAAAGAAGGCCGGATTATATTATCAGATGGTACGCCTATCACGGAGTTTGACTGGAGTAAGGCTTATCTGGGGGATAGTGTTATGGTGGGCGAAAACGGGAAGGTTTTAGCGTATAGCGACAGTCTGGATACAGAGTATTTGCTCTTATTAATGTATAAATCGAATACGATAGACCGAAATGAATTACTCTATCAGGTGGCTGATTATAATTTTTCCAATTATGTAATCCAAACATTCGACCTGAACTTCGATACAGAACCGCCTTATGATATGCTACAAATCAAAGGATTCGAATCGTTTGCCAATATCAGATCGTATATGAATAAGGCTTTTGGCGAAGACGGATTGATGCACAAGGTGGATACGTCTATTCTTGTACTACCTATTTCGGTAGACAACTATACAGGTATGCTTCCTCGCCTGGGATTGGAGCAATATATGGCTTTCTTTGCTGAACATTACGAAAAACAATTGCCTCAGCTAATTGCATACTGGAATAATAAAGGAATAATTGATAGCCTGACAGTACAACCGGCTACCGATGATCAGGATGTGACATTGCCGGAGTTGCCAGAACAGCCAGAGGATGAAATTATTCGACCGGAAACAGAAAAAGAAATTCCACCTGTTGAAATAAAGAGGGGTGATGAGGTTGCTAAACAACCCGAAAAACCTGTAAATGACAAGCAAATAAATGCAGACGATCTACTAACTAAAGAACAATTGGAGAAAGCCGGAAAAGTAAATGATGTAATAGAATCTGTAGAAGATATTGTAAATAATCCGGTGGATGGTATTAAGAATCTGTTTAATAAATATAAAAACAGGGAAAGCCTGACTAAAGAAGAAAAGGCGGAACTGAAAGAACAACAACGTCAGGAAAAACAGCGTCAGAAAGAACTGAAAGCAATAGAAAAAGCTCGACAGGATTCTATCAACAAGACTGAAAAGGCCAAAGTCGATGCCATTGCCAAAGCCGAAAAGGCGGCTCAAGACTCTATAAAAGCTGTAGAAAAACAACGTCTGCAACAAATACAACTGGAACAACAGCAGAAGAAAGATGCTGAACGTGCGGCGATTAAGGCCAGAGAGGACGAACGCAAACAGAAAGAGGACGAGCGCAAAGAGCGGATCCGTCAGCAGGAAGAACGGCAACGACAACAGGAACGGGAACGAAAAGAAAAAGAGAAAGCCCGCGAAGAAGAACGTAAGGAGAAAGAACGCATACAGAAAGAACGTCTTGGTCAACGTGAAAAAGAGCGCGATGAAAAAGAAAAAGCCCGCGAAGCTGAACGTAAAGAAAAGGAAAAACAAGCCGAAGAAAAGCGGAAACAACAAGAGAAAGATCGATGATAATACCCTATTTTAGCTACGTTAGTTAAAAAACTTTATATTATTAGTTGATATGACAAAAAAAAATGATTAATTTGCCGAGCGAAAAACATAAGGTATTACCTTCATCCATTAAAAACTAACTATATGAACGAGAACCTAGAGCCCAAATTGCCTGTGGGAGACCCTTCTGACGAGAACAAAGCCGAAGAAACAAAGCCTGTAGAAGCTAACGTTGAAGCGGTAGAGAATGAATCTGCTGAAAAAGAAACCCCGGCTGAAAATGTTGAGCCAGTAAAAGAGGAAGAAACAGTTGAAGAACCGGAGTCAGCAAAAGAAGCTGAGCCTGTAGACGAACCTGTGGCTTCGGATGTTACTGAGCCCGCAGCAGAGACTACTCCTGAAATAGAGGCAGTGGCTGAAATTGCGGAAGACCCGGAAGAGCCAACTGTGTCAGCAGAAAATAATGAGTCGGAAGACGATACAGAGCAACCTGAGGCAACTACAGAGGCTCATGTGACAAAGCACGCATCTTTGACAAAGGATGAGATAATAGAGAACTTAAAAAATCTGGCATCGCAATCCGAATTACCTTCGCGTGCAGAGGTGGAAGCTTTGAAACAGGCATATTATAAACTTCGTTCTGCAAGTGTGGAAGCGGAGAAAGCAGCATTTGCCGAAGCAGGCAATGATGCTGAAACTTTCACGCCTACACCCGACCCTAGTGAGGATGTGGTAAAAACTTTCTTAAATGAAATAAAAGAGAAGCGGGCAAGCAACGCCATTGCAGAAGAAAGACTTAAGGAGGATAATTATAATAAAAAACTTCAGATAATAGATTCGATTAAGAATCTGACTGAAAGTTCAGACGACTTTAATAAGTTATATAAAGAGTTCAAAGATTTACAGCAACAATGGAGCGATATTGCATTGGTTCCTCAGGCTAAGGTTAAGGAGTTGTGGAAATCATATCAGATTTATACGGAAAAATTCTATGACCTGATTAAGATAAACAACGAGTTCCGTGATTATGACTTTAAGAAGAATCTGGAACTGAAAACATCTATAATTGATGCTGTAGAAAAACTAATAGATGACGCAGATGCAGTGTCAGCATTCCATCAGCTTCAGAATTTCCATCAACAATGGCGTGAGATAGGTCCTGTAGCCAGAGAACTCAGAGAAGAAACCTGGACACGCTTCAAAGATGCATCTACTGCTATAAATAAAAAATATCAGACACATTTCGAATCTCTGAAAGGAAAAGAAGAGGAGAATCTGGCAGAAAAGACTGCAATTTGCGAAACCCTCAAAACAATTGATTATTCTACGCTTAATTCATTCAAAGATTGGGATGAAAAAAGCAAGGAAGTAATTGAATTGCAGGCTAAATGGAAAACCATTGGGTTTGTGCCTAAAAAGGTGAACACACAGATATTTGAAGAGTTCAGGGCATTGTGCGATACATTCTTCGAACGTAAAAGCGAATTTTTCAGAGGGGTGAGGGACGAGATGGATATCAACCTCGAGAAAAAACGTTCTTTGTGCGAACAGGCAAAAATGTTGAAAGACAGCACCGAATGGAAATCTACAGCAGATAAACTCATAGGTATACAGAAAGAGTGGAAAACCATCGGTCCGGTTCCCCGTAAATATTCGGATGCTATCTGGAAAGAATTTGTTACAGCCTGTGATTATTTCTTCGAGCAGAAAAAGAAGAACGAATCTTCACAAAAAGGTGAGGAGCTTGAAAATCTTACAGCTAAGAAAGAAATTATAGAGAAGATAAATAATATAGACGAATCTTTAGAAGCATCGGAAGCAATCGCTCAGGTGCGTGCTTTAGCGGATGAATTCCATAAAATAGGATTTGTTCCGTTTAAAGAAAAAGACAGGATTTATAAAGAATTCCATCAGGCTGTGGATGCCCATTATGATCGCTTGAAAGTGGATAAGACGGAACGTCGTTTCGAGGCTTTCAAATCGAATATGAAGGATATGTCGAAACAAGACAATCCAAAGCGGGTATTATACAAAGAAAGGGATCATCTGATGCACCAATATAATAAGGTGAAAACAGATCTTCAAACTTATGAGAATAATATGAATTTCCTTTCCGTTTCATCGAAGGGGGGCGGCGGCCTTCTGAAAGATATTACTCATAAAATAGAGAATCTGAAAAATGAGATGGATTTACTTGTGAAGAAAATAGAGGCCATTGATGAAAATCTGAATGAGTTGGAAAAATAGAGACTCTCTTATATAGAATATGAAGAAAGGGGGTGTGTCAAAAGCTCCCAAACGAATCAGACCGAAGTTTTTAAGGACTTCGGTCTTTTTTGTTCACTCTAAAATGCTTATCTTAGAGTT
>QMCD01003327.1_pt1 | contig 13535 bp, 7 predicted proteins | sample 1821841 | NCBI WGS metagenome assembly QMCD01 (sample SAMN01991225, study PRJNA193472) | Termite gut metagenome, whole genome shotgun sequencing project. | isolation source: worker | host: Macrotermes natalensis | reverse complement strand
GACTATCAACTTTAATGCCACAAGCCGGAAGCAACTGGACGAATGTTTCTCCTCGCCGGAATACCTCGTCGTCAAGACATTGCGGGAAAGCAGCGTTGAAACCATCGCCTTTATTGTGGAGCAGCAGGATGCGATATTATAGCTACCTTTTAATTAGCAGTTGCATTTTCCGTAAATACAACTTATATATTTGATACATAGATGATAATTTCTATACTAATTATGGGCTATTTTGAATCGGAATGGTTGTTTATTCAAAAAGTAGCAGTATCTTTGAGCCGTAGATTGATACAGACAACCAGTTGCCAGAAGGCAGACAGAAAAGGGCAAAGTTTAGTATCCAAATTGTACCCCTATGGGGTTTTGAAATGATTAAAATATTGATATTGAAATAATTGACCTGTTTGGATTAAAATCCCAGGCAAATCACTTAAAGAAAAGCCAAGTGGTGACAAAAGGTAGACGGATCTCTGCAATCTGTTGATATTGCAGAGATTTTTGTATTTATAATCTGCCGGAACGATGTCTGAAGTAATGAAATTTTAAAAATATGAATGAATTTGAAAGAAACAATCAGACTTTATTAAGATTGATTGACGAATGGGAGTCGAAGCTGTTATCGCTACCTGAAAATGTATATACCGACCGTCGAAACAAACAAAACAGGACAATTAAACAAATCGTTGGACACATGATTGATTCGGCATCGAACAATACGCACCGGATCGTTCATTTGCAGTACCAGTCAAGTCCTTTGATCTTTCCCGACTATGCTAATTTCGGAAATAACGACCGGTGGATCGCTATTCAAAATTATCAGGAGGAAGATTGGACTGATCTGGTTTGGACGTGGAAATATACCAACAAACATATTGTTCATGTTATCCGCAATATAAATCCGGATAAACTGAACAATGAATGGATCACGGCATTGGGTGAACGTGTCTCTCTCAAATCGATGGCTCTTGATTATCTACGGCATTTCGAACTGCATTTGAGCGAAATTAACGATCTGATAAATAAGGAATAAATAACTCCAGTTGTTGTAAGTAGTAGAAAAAAGATGACTTTAATGATTAAAAACCGTGGCAGATAGAATGCCCAATAAAGTCAATATCATTCTTTCTTTTCATATCCGGATGACCTTTTAAAATGAATAATCAAACCAATCGAAATCGGCCACACAGGCAGATGACTTCTGTGAAGCTGCATAAAGCGCCAGATAGATTCCGGTAAATCCTCCTGCCGTTTCACTGCTCAGGTAGCGGACATCCATCTGTCCTAACTTTTGGAAGTTCTCATTATCATTGGAGTAAAAGAACGAGTAATAGTCTTTGTTCGCTTCCACTCGCAGGCAGCACTTGCCTTTGGATATCTCTATCTCTTTTTCCGTGTGCTGCATGTTGCCGAGACGGTAACGTAAAACGACCGTTTGTTTATCCCCTTCTCCTTGCCGCACAAACAGGTCGTAATGGTGGCGGTTGGTCATATATACAGTAATACCTCCTTCATCGTTTAGCGATCCGTTGTTCAATTCGATGGCCGTTGTAGCGCTGCAATTGATGTGTTGTTGGCGCCGCCCTGCAAAAGTAGGCGTGCCCGGATGATCAAGCTGTACGGTAGAGGATTTCAACCTCAGATGCCCCGGGCGATCTTTCAGAGAGTAGTTTGTCCGGACGGGGTTATACAGGTAATTCCATTCCAACCCTATTTTTTCCGTATCAAAATCAGTACGGACGGGATCCGGCTGGTACGGTTTCAGAGGCAATGTTTCGCAATCCATATCCAGGTTGACCGTTCCGTTGCCGTTGATCACCGGCCATGCGTTCGTGTCCCAACGCATGGGGGCCAGGAATGTTTCTCTGCCAAGCATGTGATGCAAGCCCGATTGCGGACGGAAGCCAAGAAAGACGGTCCACCAGCTACCATCGTGTGCCTGGATGAAATCGGCGTGGCCCACTCCCTGTATCGGGTTGCTTTGCGCATTCTCGTTGATATGTGTCAGTATCGGATTGGATGGGTTGGATTCGTAAGGGCCATCAATCCGGCGACTGCGTGCGATGGTTACTTTATGTCCGTATTCCGTTCCTCCTTCGGCTATAAGCAGGTAGTACCAACCATCCTTTTTGTAGATGTGCGGCGCTTCGGGATAACGTCCCCCCGTACCGTGCCATATTATTTTAGATTCGGTGAGTTGTTCTCCGGTTTTGGGATTAATTTCACACAAGTTGATACCATTGGGTATGGATACAAAATAACATTTGCCGTCTTCGAAATAGAGAGAAGGGTCGATGCCGCCTTGTTTCAACCAGACAGGTTCGGACCATTCGCCGGCGGGATCTGTGGTATGTACAATAAAATTGCCTTTGTCACTCACGTTGGTAGTGATCATATAAAAGGTACCTTCGTGATGGCGTATCACGGGGGCGTATATTCCCCCTGAAGGGTTACAGTTTTTAAGGTTCAACTGCGAATCTCTCGTCAGGCAATGTCCTATTTGCTTCCAGTTGACGAGGTCTTTACTGTGGAATACCGGAACTCCGGGGAAGAATTCGAATGTACTGGTTACCAGATAATAGTCATCGCCTACCCGGCACACGCTGGGGTCGGGATGGAAACCGGGTATTACGGGGTTCTTATACCCATTTTGCGCAAAGCCGGAAGCGATAAGAGAAAACATGATAAATGTTTGCAGGAATAATTGTTTCATAGTGCTGTGATTTTTTAGTTTGCAGTTATGTGAATGGTTCCGGCTTCCAATCCGGTAGCGGTAGCCGTCAACCGGATGTCGCCCTTTTTGCCGTCTGATTGAACAACCACCAATGCTTTACCATTGAATAGTTTGCGTGTTGGTTTCTTGAGTGAAAGGTGATCGGTGGGGTCGCCGTTGTCGGTTCCTGCTATAAAACCGCTGCCTTCAATCTTGAAATCAATTGAATTGCCGGCTACGGGTACCGGATAGCCGTCGGCATCCAATGCTTCTACGGTAATGAAAGACAGGTCTGTTCCATTGGCATCCAGCGCTTGGCGGTCGGCAGTCAGGCGGAGGGAAACCGGTTGACCGGACGTCTTGATCTCACGCACCAACACTTCTTTGCCATCCTTTGATGAAACGGCTTTCAATGTTCCTTTTTCGTAAGGTACCCGCCACCAGACTTTCATTTCATCATCCTTCTTTGTACGTTTGCCCAACGATTTACCATTCAGAAACAGTTCTACTTCATCGGCTTGGTTGTAGTATGCCCAGACGTCTACCGTTTGCCCTGCCTCCCAGTTCCAGTGGGGGAACAAATGCAGCACTTCCTTGTCCGTCCATTCGCTTTGATACATGTAATACACATCTTTGGGGAAACCGGCAAGGTCTACGATGCCGAAATAAGAGCTTCGCGAAGGCCACCAATAGGGTGTGGGTTCGCCCAGGTAATCAAAGCCTGTCCAGATGTAAAGGCCCGAAATAAAATCATGCTTCTTAACCAATTGCCAGGTACGTTCGTGCGTGGTTCCCCACGGCGCACGGCTATTATCATAAGAAGAACACTGATTGCCCTGCTTGAAATAAGGAAGATCCCAGCGGTCGGGACGTATGAATACCTGATCGGAAGGCATTTCATAATACCCGCGCGACATGAGCGAAGAGGTTGATTCGGTGATGATATATTTCTGTCCCGGATACATTTCGGGAAAGTTTTCCCACAGGTTGTCATTGTAATTGAACCCGAGTATCTCCATTGCTCCCGACTTAAGCAAGTGATTAACGGGGCGCGCTTCGTTATTGCCCGAAGTAACGGGACGGGTAGGATCGAGTTCTTTCACCATACCGGCGAGCTTGATGGTTAGCAGTGAGTTGACATGCAAATCGTCCGATTGTTCATTATCAAGCATTTTACTGGCGAAATTGAACAAAATATTGGCTTGTTGCAGGTCAAGCGTATCCACACTCATATCTGTCCACTGTTCCAGCACTTCGTTTCCGATACTCCACATAAATACGGAAGGATGATTCCTGTCTCTCAGAATGAAATCGGTCAGGTCGCGTTCGTGCCATTCGGCAAAGAACCGGGAGTAATCTTGTGGTGATTTTCTTTTACGCCACATGTCAAAAGCCTCGTTTTGCACGATGAATCCCATACGGTCGCACAGGTCAAGCAGTTCCGGCGCAGGCGGATTGTGCGAAGTGCGAATGCCGTTGCATCCCATGGCTTTGAGGATTTCGAGTTGACGTTCCATAGCGCGTACGTTGACAGCCGCTCCCAGGCATCCCAGATCGTGGTGCATACAGACTCCTTTTATTTTCACCTGCTCTCCGTTGAGGAGGAATCCTTTTGCATGGTCAAACTCGAAAGAACGGACGCCCAGCGGGGTATCGTATTCATCCGTCACTTGTCCGTTTTCTACGATTTGTGTCGTGATGGTGTACATATACGGATGGGTATCCGACCATAACAGGGGACGATCCAAGGTCATGGTCTGCATGGTTTCCGACCGGCCTCCCTTTCCGATGGTGATCCGGCTGCTTGTCTCCGCTTTCGGATTGCCGCCGGCATCGATAATGACCGATCTGATTTCGGCATTCCGGCTTTCACTGCCCTTGTTTTCGAGGGTGACCTGCAAGTTTACTTCGGCCGATTTTGCCGATACATTTGTGGTCGTAACGTATGTTCCCCAATGCCCGATATGCAGGGGGTCTACCGTTACAAGCCGGACATTGCGGTATATGCCCGACCCGGAGTACCAACGTGAGTTGGGTTGCCGGGTATTGTCGACCTTCACGGCGAGCGTATTTTCTTGCCCGTAACGGAGGTAGGGAGTAAGATCGTACCGGAAAGAGATGTATCCGCTCGGTCTTTCGCCCAGTAGTTGACCATTGATCCATACGGAACTGTTCCAATAGATGCCGTCGAAATCAATGTATGTAATTTTATCTTTATCGGCAGCGTCCACTGTAAATGTCTTGCGGTACCAACCTATCCCGCCCGGCAATGCGCCTCCGCCGGGAGTAGCAGGATTGTCGGCCGAGAAATCAGCCTCAATGCTCCAATCGTGCGGCAGGTTTAACACCCGCCATGTGGCGTCTTCATAGTTCTTTTCACAGGCTTGCCGGATATCTCCCAACATAAATTTCCACCCGGAGTTGAAGAGGCCGGTTTTTCTCGCAGACTTTTCCGGCGCACTTTTTTCATGGCAGCTTTGCAATGAAAGCATCACCATAAGTATGTATGCAATTGTTTGCTTTTTCATTTTGCTTTTAAAGTTTTACCGTTTCTTTTTTGCCCTTGTAGGTGATCGCTGTTCCCTTCGCATTCGGGTCAAAAGGTTTAGGATGGTTTTTATCAACGAATACGATGTTAAATGTACGTTCGTCCAACATGCCGGGATACCCGCCCTTGCGGTCGTCGATTATCAATGTGCGCGAATCTTCGTCGTAACGCATCGGAATGGTACTATACTGTCCCTGTTCGTAATTGTAGTTTGTACCTTCATCTTCGTACAATGTGAATGCTCCGTCTTGTCCGGCATATACATAGAGCGTTATGATATCCGTTTTTTTCTGGTCTACATATTCAATGCCCGGTCCGTAAGGCATAATGGTACCTTCGCGAAAATAAAGCGGAATGTGTTCGTAGGGGGTGTCGACCGTCTTTCGTTGATCGCCGGAAGTGTATGCTCCCGTGTGGAAATCATACCATCCGGTAGTACCCGGGAAATAGATTTCCCGGCTGCGCGCACCGTATTCATACACGGGGCATACCATCAGCGACGGGCCAAACATGTATTGATCGCCGACGTCCTGCACTTTTATATCTTTACCGAAATCCATTACCAGCGGCCGCATGATGGTGTAATCGTTGAAATGTGTCATACCTGCCAGCGAATAAATATAAGGCATCATGTGGTATCGCAATTGCGTGTAGTAAACGATAGACCGGTAAGCCGGATGATGCTCGGGCGCAATGTGATATACCTCACGGAAAGGAAATTGCCCGTGCGAACGGAATAGCGGAGCGAAAGCGCCGAACTGAAACCAACGGGTATTCAATTCGCGCCATTCCTTCAGGTCGGCATTCTCTATACCTGTGCGGTCGAACTCCCGTTGTGCATTTTCGTACCTTTTTTCTACGCAAAAACCACCGATATCCATGGTCCAGTATGGAACGCCGCTCACCGCAAAGTTCAGTCCGGCGGAAATCTGCGCCTTCATATCCTCCCAGCGGGTACCGATGTCGCCGCTCCAGGTAGCGGTGGCATAGCGTTGCAGTCCGGCGAAACCGGAACGGGTGAGCTGGAAAACCCGGCGATCGGGGTCGGCCTCGCGAAGCCCCTCATAGATGGCTTGCGCATTCATAAGCGCATAGGCATTGAAGTATTTGGTAGAAGGGCCTAATGCCGTAGGCCCGCAAAGCGCTTTCCGGTATTCCATATCCGTGCAATCGCGCACATTCGGTTCACTGGCGTCCATCCACCATCCGTCAATGCCCAACGGATAAAGATGGTCTTTCATTTGCTGCCAGAAAAGTTTGCGTGCACCTGCTGCATAAGCATCGTAGAATGAGCCGATATAGCCCGGGTAGACCCAGTCTCGAATGCTGTCTTTTACGGCCTGCCGGTACATCCACCCTTTTTGGTCAAATTCGTTGAAATGTTCGGTTGTCATATAGAATTTCGGCCAGACGGAAATCATCATTTGCGCATTCATGGCGTGAATAGAGTCTACCATTGCTTTGGGGTCGGGGAAACGTGTTTTGTCGAATTCGTGGCTTCCCCAGGCATCATCTTCCCAGTAGTTCCAGTCGAGTACAATATTGTCGATGGGGATATGGCGCTTGCGGAATTCTTTCAATGCTCCCAGGATTTCATCCTGCGTCTTATAGCGTTCGCGGCTTTGCCAGAATCCCATGGCCCATTTGGGCATGATCTGCGCTTTTCCGGTAAGGGTACGGTAGCCGCTTATCACTTCGTCCATGTTATTACCGTATATAAAGTAATAGTCTATCTCATTGCCCATTTCACTGTCGATAGAAAGTTTGTTTTGTTCTTCTTCGGCCACGGGATTCAGGGCGCGCAGACCCAGGTAAGACTCGCCGCCATCGGGTTTCCATTCAATGCGAACAGGGGTGCGTTTGCCGGCCTCCATATCGACTGCGAATTTATAGCCGTTGGGATTCCAGGCTGTTCTCCACCGTTCGGGCACAATCAATTCATTGTTTAAGTAGACTTTCACATAACCGGCATAATAGAGGTAAAAACGGTAGGTGCCGCTTTCGCGCGGTTCTATTTCGCCCGTATAGGCTACATGAGAGCCGTACAAAGGAAATTTTTCCGGCAGATTTTTAGTTGATTTTATATCTTCGTAGAAAATAGAATTTTCCGTACGTTCAACTACGGGTGCGTCTTCTTTAGCAGGCGTGTAAACGGCCGAGAGTCCTCCTTCTTTTCCTCCGGCATCGTACAATTTGAAGTTTTCATTCAACTGTGCATATTCGCGGGGATCGCCGAAACGACTCAGTGAATAGTTGTCCCAAAGTATGCCGTAGTTCTTATTGGATATAACGAAAGGCACGGATACTTTTGTATTGTATTGGAGAAGTGTTTCATTCTTTCCTTTGTAATTGAACTCGTCGGATTGATGCTGTCCGAGACCATAGAATGCCTCATCGTCGGGAGATTCAAATACCTGCCTCATGGCATAGCCCTGGGTTCCTTCTACCGTAACGGGAGTAAAGGTTTTGCCCCCCCCCTCGTTTTCCCTGAGAATGGAATTTCCGTGGATATCCGCAAATGTTATTTCGCCGGTAGCTCTTTGTACATTGACTTGCAAGGCAGCCGTCTTCAGGGTGACTGCATGGTCCGTTTCAATTACGGAGAAATTGGGTTGCTTGCCGGTTTGCGGTACAATAATCAGACTTTCCTCTTTGGAAAATTCCTTTTGGGGAGTTGCCGATACATGGACAATCCGGTCATTGACCACCTGAAGCCTGATTTTTTTTACGTCCGTAGCCTGTTGCTGCTTTAGATTGATTACCACCCCATCCTGTGTTTTCTCATACCCTTGCCGCGTGCATGAAAAAAAGGAAATACATACGGCCAATAGCCATAGATTACGTTTCATACCTATCATCATTTAATAGTTGTTTTATTGTGGCGTAAAGGTCTGAAAATAATTGAAAAGTAAAGGAATGCTTTTGTTTTGGGTATAAGACCCGACGGTGACAAATTGTATCCAATGAGGGGATAAATTGTTATATCCCCTCTTTTTCCTGGTATTCGGAAGGCAAAACGCCCAATTCATCTTTAAAATATTTCAGAGATCGTCTGTTGGCTTTCACGTAAAAACCGTGCTGCGCGTTTCAAACGGATAATTTTAAGAAAACCGGTAATAACCAGCTATATCCGCATTGTGACAACAGGTATTGCCGCTAACGGTTGCAAGCATGGCCGAATTGGATTTATTTGTGCCGGTAAAGCGATACTTAGTTTTCTGACGGATTCAGATAGGTCAGGATCTGTCCGCTCAGTTGAAGCAATGATATTTCACAGAGTTTCGTATTATATTCGGCAATAGACTGGCGCTCTTCTGCCTCGAACAGATTGTTTTGCGCCTCACGTAGTTCGATACCTGCTAAGTCTCCCAGTTTGTAGCGTTCGATGGCGATTGCGTAATTATCATGTGCTGTGACCAGATTTTCTTTTTCCAGTTCCCATAAATCAAGGTTGTTCTTATAGGCCATCCATAGATTGGAAAGATCGGCTTTCAATCCGAGTTCCAGTTCCTGTATACGAAGCGCTGTATTTTTTATCTGGAGGCGTGCATTTTGTTGTTCGCGACGGCGGTTCATACCGTCGAATATGGTAAATCCTACCGTGACGCCATAATTTAATCCAAGTCGTTTCTGTAGTTCGGTATTGCCGGTTTCGTACCAGTTGCCCGTATATCCGTATCCGGCATTCAATCTAAGATACGGGTAATTGCGACTACGTATCTTTTTATAATCCAGCTCCGATATGGTTTTGTTTTTGTGTGACGCCAGTAACGATGCGTTATTGGTTATCGTTTTTTGCCACAGGTCTTTTTCTTCCAATAAGGAAGATTGAATGGGTATCGTGTCACGTATTGGCAGACGTTGGTTGACGGAGTCGAGTCCCATAAGTTCATTTAATCTGATCTGAGAAGCATTTACGGTTTCATACTGTGTCAGAAGATTGGAACTGTCGGCATTGAAGTCGACTTTTGCCTGTTGCAGATCCAGACGGGACATGGAACCGATAATGTACCGCTCTTCTACAATACGGAGTCTTTCTTTTGATAATCGTACGGCCGAACCAAGATTTCTCAACCGTATCCGTTGCCGTACCAGGTGGTAGTATTCCGCCGCGATATTTGCCGCCAGGTCTTCAATCGCGATCCGGGTATTTAATGTTCCCATCTGCCGCAATTCTTTGAGTTTGCTGTAATCGGCCTGGATACCGAATCCGTCGAAAATGGTCCAGTCCAGATTGATTCCGGCGTTGGCTGTTTCACTGTTTATGTTTTTGACACTTTCGGATGTCCCGTCTGTATAGTCATAGTCGTAATTATAGACCGTTCCGTTGAAACCTCCGCTTAAATCAACGGTTGGTAAATAACCGGCATTTCCCAACGTTACGTTATTAGACGAGATCTGCTCTTCGTTTTGAATGATCCGGATGGAATAATTACGCTCAAGACCTATCCCGATGCACTTATCTAATGTATATACCTCTTGTGCATGAGAAGCGGTATGGCAAGCGATGCATACGGATATACTTATATAAGAAAGTTTCATTTTATCTCTTTTTTGTTTTTCAGATTAGTGGCAATGAAGCTATACATTGCCGGTACAATATATAATGTAAGGAATGTAGATACCAGCATCCCCCCGACAACGGCCGTTCCCATCGCGATTCGTCCGTTCGCGCCTTCCGCCGAGGCAAACATAAGCGGCAACAATCCGAGTATAGTTGAGATACTTGTCATCAGGATAGGACGAAGACGCTGAATGGAGGCCGTTCGTATCGCCTCTTCCTTTTCCAATCCTGCAATTTGCCTCTGATTGGCAAATTCAACAATCAGGATTCCGTTTTTCGCGACTAATCCGATCAACATGATGATACCAATCTGACTGAAGATGTTCATCGTAATATCTCCCATATTCATAAACCATAAAGCTCCGGCGACAGCCAAAGGAACCGTAAACATGACGATCAACGGATCCTTAAAACTTTCAAATTGGGCGGCCAGGACGAGGTATATCATAATCAACGCCAATATCAATGCAAACATAAGGCTGTCCGAACTTTCACGGAATTCTTTTGATTCGCCGGAAAGAGCCGTACGGAAACTTTCATCCAGCACTTCTTTGGCAATCCGGTCCATTTCGTCCAGACCGTCTCCTAATGTATACCCTTTGTTCAGGCCGCTTGAAACCGTAGCGGCAACGAAGCGGTTGTAACGATACAACTGGGGAGGCGCCACGTTTTCTTCCAGATTCACCAGATTGTCATGCTGGATCATCGAGCCGTTTTCACTCCTCACATAGATGGATTTCAGGTCAAGCGGCGTATTACGTTGCTGACGGTTTATTTCGCCTAATATCTGGTATTGCTTTCCATTCAGATAGAAATAGCCCATGCGCTGTCCGCTGAGTGCATATTGTAATGTTTGTGCGACGTTTCTTGTACTTACGCCAAGCAGTGACGCTTTATCGCGGTTTATTTCGATACGAACTTCCGGTTTTGTAAACTTTAAATTTACATCAGCCATCTGGAATATCTGGCTCTCATTTACTTTCAGCATAAATTCAGGCAGAAACTCCTGTAATTTTTCGATATCGGTGGCCTGTAATACATATTGTATCGGCATGCCGCCTCGTCTGCCGCCAAAAGTAGATTGTTGCTGGACAAATCCTCTTGCCAGCGTTTCTTTTCTTATCTCGCCGGAGAGTTGCTCCGCAATTTCCATCTGAGAGCGTTCGCGGGCTCTGATATCCGGCAAAATAATCGTTATGAACCCGCTTGTTCCGAATGCGCGTGTTATGATTACTTTTCTTTCGTAGGCGACGGAGTCGGAGATTTGCTCTAATTTGTCGGAAAAATCGCGTACAAATTCATATGTAGCGCCTTCCGGCCCCCGGATATTTACCGATATCTGGGAACGGTCTTCAAGTGGAGACAACTCCGACGGAGTTTTTTGCCAGTAATATGCAATAATGCCTAATAAGATAATGACAATGGGTACGGAAATCCATTTTCTTTTCAGAAAAGCACTCAGGGATGTAGCGTAAATATGATTCATACCTTCAAAGAAAGGTTCTGTTTTCCGCGATAACCAGTTTTTCTTTTCGCGACGTTTCAGTAATTTAGTTGCCAGCATGGGGGTAAACGTAAGGGCTACGAAAGAGGAAATGGTTACTGACCCGGCAATGACGATACTGAATTCTTTAAACAACCGTCCGGTCATACCCTCCATGAAAACAATCGGAATAAATACCGCTACAAGCGTAATCGTAGTAGATATGACAGCGAAAAAAATCTCAATGGAACCTTCTATTCCGGCTTTTCTGGGTGTCATTCCTTTTTCAATGCGAATGTATATATTTTCCGTGACGACAATCGCATCGTCGACCACCAATCCGACGGACAATACAATTGCTAACATGGTCAGCACATTGATTGAAAATCCGGCAATGTACATCACAAAAAACGCTCCGACTAACGAAACCGGTATGACGACAACCGGTATAAGCGTTACGCGCCAGTCGCGGAGGAAGATGAAAATGACGATAACAACGAGGATGAACGCCACATAAATCGTTTCTTCCACTTCGCTGATAGATGCACGGATAAACTGCGTATTGTCATAAACCATCTCAATCGTAACATCTTCGGGAAGGTCTTTTTCCAGTTGTTCTACACGCTTGTAGGCTTCATCCGCTATCTCTATATGATTGGCGCCGGGTTGCGGTATGATGACATTCATAACCATCGGTTCGCCGTTACGTTTCAGGATACTTTTTATATCTTCGGGCGACAGTTCGGCGCGACCTACGTCTTTAAAACGAACGATATTGTTTTCACTTTCTTTAATGACAAGATCGTCAAATTCTTTCGCCGTATGCATCAGTCCCATGGTACGGATAGACAACTCTACCGTATTTCCTTCTATGCTTCCTGAGGGCAATTCAACATTTTCCGCATCGACCGCGTTTCTTATATCAAGCGGTGTCACTCCGTATCCGGCCATTTTTACAGGATCAAGCCAAAGGCGCATGGAATAGCGTTTCTGTCCCCATATATCTACACCGCTCACATTTTGTATGGTTTGCAAACGTTCTTTTACGGTCAATTCGGCTATTTCGGTCAGTTCCATTAATGAACGCTGACTACTGCGAATACCTATCTGCATAATGGGCGTAGCGTCAGCATCGGCTTTTGATACGGTAGGAGGGTCACAGTCGCGTGGAAGGTAGCGTTGTGCGCGGGATACCTTATCGCGTACATCGTTCGCCGCCGTCTCAAGATCGACGGAAAGTTCAAATTCAATGGTGATACGGCTATTACCCTGGCTACTGACGCTACTTAGCGAACGGATTCCCGGAATACCATTGATATTTTGTTCCAGCGGCTCTGTGATCTGGTTCATGATTACTTCGGCATTGGCTCCGGGATAAGTAGTATTCACGGAAATAATGGGCTGGTCTACACTTGGATATTCACGTACTCCGAGCGAAGTATATCCTATCAGACCGAATAACAAGATGACAAGCACCATTACGGTGGCCAGAACCGGGCGTTTAATGCTTAATTCGGAAATATTTGCCATGATATTATTCTTTCAGATTATCAATATTGACTTTCATTCCTACACGTAGCTGCATAACACCTGTTGTGATCACCGTATCGCCTGGGTTGAGCCCTTCCAATACCTGTACCTGACTTTCCGTACGGAGGCCGGTAATAATTTCCGCGGATTTCGCTTCGCCTCCTTTGTACAGGTAAACAATATTTTTTCCCATTTCGGGGATGATCGCTTCACTTGGAATCGCCAAAGCATCGCTAATTTCGCGCCTTGTTATTTCAACAGACAGATAACGTCCCGGCAGAATCGCTTCGTTTGTATTCGGATACAATGCGCGTACTTTCAGAGAACGCGTCTCAATTGCAACTTTACTTTCAACCGCATACACTTTCGCATTATGTTTTTGCACCATACCACTCGGTTCTTCCATAAAGAAAGAAACGTTGGTACCTTCCGACACATCCGATACATAGCGTTCCGGAATGGAAAATTCGATCTTTAAAGGGCTTATTTTCGTCAGGTTCGCAACGATTGTCGAAGGCGTTGCATAAGCGCCTTCACTCACCAGACGGAGGCCGATGATTCCGTCAAACGGAGCGCGTAATTCCGTTTGCAGTATTTTGGACTTCACAAGTTCAATATCAGCCATTAGTTTTTCATATTCGGTCGTTACCTGTTCATAGGCTTCCTGACTGACAGCATCTTTCTTCAGCAATGCACCCTG
>QMCD01001587.1_pt1 | contig 13548 bp, 10 predicted proteins | sample 1821841 | NCBI WGS metagenome assembly QMCD01 (sample SAMN01991225, study PRJNA193472) | Termite gut metagenome, whole genome shotgun sequencing project. | isolation source: worker | host: Macrotermes natalensis | reverse complement strand
TCAGAGCTTCATTGAGAGGGGTGATAGATACAACGTTCTTTCTCTACAGACTTATGAATATTTATGCTTGATGACACAGGGTTTTACCGGTGACCCGTAGTTCATTATAAACACGTCTTTCCGTAAAAAAATAGAGCTCTTGCAATTTGTTAAAAATCATTATTTTAATTTATATCTTGGATGATAAGAAAGAATAGCATCTTCCAGATATTGGCGATCAATATGGGTATAAATTTCAGTTGTTGTAATGGATTCATGTCCTAACATCATTTGAATTACACGCAAATCTGCCCCTCCTTCCAAAAGATGTGTCGCAAAACTATGACGAAAAGTATGTGGACTGATAATTTTCTTTATATTTGCATTTTCTGCTGCTTTTTTTATCATAGTAAAAACATATACACGAGTTAGTTGCCTTCCTCTACGATTTAAAAAAACAAAATCTTCATGCCCTTTGTTTATTGGTAAATGGATGCGAATATCGTTGATATATAAGTTGATTAATTTGATAGCATAACTGCCGATAGGAACAATTCGTTGTTTGTTGCCTTTTCCCAACACAATAATAAATCCATCCGAAAATTTCAGGTTAGATAATTTCAAATTTATCAACTCTGATACACGTAATCCACAAGCATATAAAGTCTCTACAATTGCTTTATTCCGAAACCATTCCGGCTTGGAAACATCCATTGAGTTTTCAATCAATTCGATTTCTTCAAAACTTAAAACCTGAGGTAATTTGCGAGTTATGGTAGGTGATTCTATCAGGTCCATCGGATTGATATTGATAATATCTTCATATAATAAATATTTATAAAATGCTCGTAAACCGGATATTTTCCGTGCCTGGGAAGTTTCACTAATCTTTGTTTCCTGATGAAGATAGATCAAAAAATCTTGAAGGTCTTCTTTTTTTATATCTAAAGGAGAAAGATGTTTTTTTTGATTGTTTTCTAAATAGGTTACAAATGAAGTAACATCTCTTATATAGGCGTTAAGAGTGTTTGCTGATAGGGATTTATCTATTTGTAAAAAAAAATTAAATCCTTTTATGGTTTCTTCCCACGTCATTTGGTTAAAATCCTATAATAGTAAACTCCGTTCGACGGTTTAAGGCTCTTCCTTCTTCGGTGTCATTAGGAGCGATGGGTTTATTCAATCCGTACCCTTGATACGACAGTCTTTCGGCATTAATTTCTTTTTTTAACAGATAATCATAAACTGCCTTAGCTCTATTTTTAGAAAGGGCTAAATTATGTTCGTTATTGCCTATATTGTCAGTATGTCCGCTGATTTCTATCTTCATTTTAGGATTTTGCTGCATCAAGACTACCAAACGATTCAATTCTGTTTGCGATTCCGGTTTTAAGATAGATTTATCGGTGTCAAAAAAAACATTTTTTAATACAATTCCTTCACCTAACTCTATACGTTTGAGTTGGATATCCTTTTTATACGGCTCCATTTTAGAATGCTGATTGTTGATTTCAAAATTTTCGGAATAGAACAAATAATTTTCTTTAATTGCATTCAAGGCATAATCGCTATTAGTAGGAATACACACCAAAAATTCACCTGTTTCAGGATCGGAAAAAGAAGTAATGACAGTTTTATTTGTTTTCAGATCGACCACTTCAAACTTAGCTTCCAAAGGAGTTTGGTCTTTACTGTCAACTATCTTTCCCTTGAAATAAGTAACCGGTATAGGACGCAAAGCTTCGGGCAGTTCAAACCAATACAAATCCATTCCGCCATATCCACCTTTTTTATCAGAGGCAAAAAAAGCTTTATCCCCTTTTGCATTAATAAATAAATAGGCATCATGTCCTACGGTGTTAATAGGATATCCCATATTTACCGGCTCGCCCCAACTGCCATCAGGTTGTATCCTACTATAAAAAATATCCTGTCCACCCATTCCTCTATGTCCTTCCGAAACAAAATACAAAGTAATTCCATCAGGATGTATAAAAGGAGCCATTTCGTTTTGCATGGTATTAATTGTTTTACCCAAATTGACAGGTTCGCTGAACTTACCTTCTTCTATCATGCTTGTTTGCCAAAGATCCATGTTCCCAAATCCGCCAGGGCGATTGCTCGAAAAATAAATAGTCTTTCCATCCGCTCCAAAAGTAGGTTGCGATTCCCAATATCTTGTATTGACAGGTGAACCAAAATTCTGGGGTTTCGACCATTTTTCCCCTATACGTTTCGACCAATATAAATCACAACTTCCTTTGCCTTCCTCTCTTTCACAACTGGTAAAAATAAGATATCTTCCGTCAGGGGAAATAGATTGAGCTCCTTCATTATACGAAGTATTAATATATCGTAAAGCCCTTCTTCTTACCCATTCACCTTCTACTTTCGTGCTCATATAAAAATCTTCCTCATCTTTACATGTAAGGCATTTGGTACGACTATCTCTTGGGCGGAGAACAGTAAATATCAATTCGGATTCATCTACAGTAAGCGTTGGCAGATATTCTGATGTAGTCGAATTGATGTTTCTTCCCATATTTTGAGGATTTATACTTAATGAATCTTCCATCATTTTTGCCCGCCACAAGCACAGTTCATAACTGTTATTTGCTACACCATTATTAGGACGTATTCTAAAATAACGTTCAAAATAATGTACTGCTTGTTTAGGCTTTCCACAATTCATAAATTCGTAAGCAGCCGAAAGACACATCCTATCATATCTGGAGTGATTAGCATCTATTTCCAAAGCATTTTTGTAATTTTCGCAGGAATTTTGGCAATCTTTCAACAAAGAATATCCTTCTGCAATCATAATAGCAGCCTCCAAAAAGTCAGGGTCATCTTTTAACGCTGCTTTTGCATATTCTATAGCCGTTTGATAATTACCTTTAACAAGTTCTTTGGAGGCTTGCTCATATTTTTTAATAGCTCCTTTGTGAGTAGATGTTTCTATCTTTTGGGAATATCCTTCCAAAGAAAAAATCCATAAACAACATATCAATCCGATTATTATACCATTACAATTTTTCATATTTTATTTTTGAATAATCAATTTTTTATGTATTAAGCCTTGTTCGGTTCGTATTTTTAATAAATAAATTCCTGAAGAAAGATTCTTTACGGAAATATTTTTTTGAGAAGAATTAGTAGAAATCTCTTCAACACATTGCCCATTAATAGAATAAATTTCACAGAAAAGTATTTCCAATTCTGTTTCAATGTTTATTATATCATTGGCAGGATTCGGATAAATGTTTATCCTATTTTCTATCTTGTCATAATCAACAATGTTAACATGGTAAGGATCATACCCATGTAACACTTCTACTCCACTATTCAAAGGATCCAACCAATAGTCTAAACGATTGCTATCGGGACTATTTCCATTTGTCCAAGAGTAAGAAAGTTTTCCGTAGTAATCAGCTAAGCCGTTGGGACGTGCTCCTGAACAATCAGCGTATCCACCTTCCAATTGCCCAATAATTTGCTGGAATGTATTAAATAATCCTGAACCCGAAGATCCCCCTTCAGTCGTCCCTTTATCCCAGGAAACGACTTCCCAGTGTGTATTGTCAGGAAAACTGCCATTATCTTCTTCCCATTTAGAACTGCCAAGTAAGCTATTACTTACAGATATTTTCTTTAAATCTCCTCGCGGATGATGAATACAAACCGTTCCTGCTACGGCAATATTTCTTCTATCCCAACCAGCGTAATAAGGCATAGCTTCTGGTTCTGGCATATCATTCAACAACAATAATGCAAAATCAGAATGCTCATACGATGCCAATAATGTAGCTCCATTATACGAATAATATTTCTTTTCAAGATTCCCTTCACAATCGGAAGATTCATAATTGAAAACGAACACAAAATTAGAAGGACTAGTAGTCATACAATGATTAGCTGTTAAAAAATAAGGTTTCCCATCTTGAACCGTATTATTTAGTAATGTGCCCGAACAGTGGGCATTCCCTCCTTTTATTATTAATGCAACAGCTCTTTTTGCCTGTTGAAAACTTCCTCCTTCCGAGCAATTAATATTGATATTACAATTGCCTGAATTTCCAAAACTCCCTCGTTTAAAAAAGAAATCCTTATATCCATGTACAATAGTAGAAAGATTGATAATTCCCAGACCCTTATTTTCTACTGGTTCATAATATTCCAAAATGATTTTATCTCCCGGAAATAATGAAGTAGCAAAATTGTCCCATTGATTATTGTTTTTTTCAGTAAATGAACCCATGACAAAAGATTGATCTTCTGTATAAATAAACAACTTGGATCCGGGTGGAATATAAAAATTGTCAAATATCAAATTCAAAGAATAAGCATTTGCAGAATAAATCCCCAAACGCCACAAACGTGAACCGTCGGCAAGCGTGTCCCAAACACCTGAATTGTTCAAATTATAATTAATTGCTACTTCTTCTCCGAATTTGAACCCAATTTCTTTTTCTGCGAGATTTTTTTCTTTCTCTAATAATATTTGATTGTCTTGATATGGCAATTTTTCAAAAGATATAGGTTGTAAGTGATTATTTTTTTGAAAACTGTGCGGCTTCCCACCATGACTTATCTGAGCCGAAAGAGAAGCTAAAACCAGTAAAAACAGGTTTGTCAGAATAATTGCCTTAAATAATTTTCTCATCAAAATGATTATTTTGTTTCAAGATGCAAATTTACATAAGTTTTCGTTTTGTAAGCTAATGAAGAGTGAAATAATGTATTTGTTGATAAAAGAAAACATTTTTTTGCTTACATCTCAAATATTTTTCGTAAACTTGCATATTCCTTGAAAAGAAAATAAATTCAAGAATTTAAATTTAAATAAGATGAAAATACTTGTTTTAGGAGCATACGGACAATTGGGAAGGAGTTTGAAAGATATAGCGGAAAATTATCCATACTATGATTTTATCTATACAGATATTGATTCATTAGATATTACGGATTTTCTTTCGGTCAATGATTTTATTTTAAAACAAGAGCCGAAAGTAATTATCAACTGTGCAGCCTATACGGCGGTGGATAAAGCTGAATCGGAACAGGAACAGGCATTGCTTTTGAATGCAAATATTGTGGAAAATCTGGCGAAAATTGTAAGAACAAATAATATCTTTCTTGTACATGTCTCTACCGATTATGTATTTGACGGAAAAGGATACCGACCTTATAATGAAGATAATTATACTCTTCCGGTATCTGTTTACGGGAAAACAAAATTGCTGGGAGAACAGGCAATACTTAATAATCCATGTCACTGCGCAATTGTCAGAACGTCTTGGTTGTATTCTGAATATGGGACAAATTTTGTAAAAACCATGCTTCGACTGGGAAAAGAACGGCAACAATTGACAGTCATAGATGATCAAATTGGTTCTCCTACTTATGCTTCCGATTTGGCAGAAACAATTATGCAGCTTGTTATGCAAAAAGAATTAGTCAAACAAACTCAAATCTATCATTTTTCCAATGAAGGAATTGCCAGCTGGTACGATTTTGCAAAAACGATTATGGAATTGGGAAATTGTGCGTGCGAAGTCTTGCCTATTTCAACAGAGCAATACCCTACACTTGCTCAACGTCCTTTTTACAGTGTATTAAATAAACAGAAAATAAAATCGCAATTTTCATTACAAATTCCCTACTGGAGAGATAGTTTGAAAAAATGCATTAAGAATCTATCTGATATTTAATTAAAAATTTACAATACAAGATTATATGGCAACAAATGTACCAACGCTTAGACAAGTCGCATAGATTTCTTTAATGCTTATTTTGATTTTTCTTTACATAAGTTGAGATTTGAATAATCAATCATTTATGGATTAGCAACTTATTTGATTATTTTATTTTGCGTGCGAAGTTTTGTTGCGAAAAATCATAGACAAGGAATGAAACTTGTAAAACAAAAATATTTTTTAGAAGCAATTTCATATTTTGAAAAGAGTGTTGATTTTTTCACCAGAAATCAATGGATAGATAAATTTAGATACTTGATACTTCTGAGTTCTTCAAAAATGACCTATAGAGAAATGGGGTTATGTAATATTGCATTTTGCTACGGACAAATAGGCAATGAAGTAACTGCGAAAAAGTATTACGAAATGGTACTTGACGAGTTTCCAAATAATGGTATAGCATTGGCGGTACTAAAATTAATAAATTCAGTTGAACATAAAGAATAAAATAGAACAAATCGGCTGTCGCTAACGAGCAGTTTCCCCTTACTTGAGGCTGTGCAAAAAACAAACTCAAACGTTCGGATGATTATTTTTGCATCATCCGCGTTATCCAGATATATTTTACCTGCAAAATATATTTTTTGCAAAAAGAAAAACTTCCCAACTATACATTTTCATATTTAGAGAAAAAAGTTCACGTAGTATAATAAAAAGTAAACGTTCGTAACTATGTAGTAAGCGATTGTAATTATGCAGTAAGCGATTGTAATCGTGTAGTAGGAGATTTTAATCATGCAATAAGTGATTGTAATCGTGTAGTAATCGATTTTAATCATGCAATAAGCGATTGTAATTGTGTAGTAGGCGATTTTAATCATGCAATAAGCGATTGTAATTGTGTAGTAGGCGATTTTAATCATGTAATAAGCGATTGTAACGGTGCAGTAAGCGATTGTAATCATGTAGTAAGTATTTTGAACGATGAAGTAAGCGTTCGTAATAAAAAAGTAAGTATTTTGAAACGGGTCTATTCAATAAACTGTGTCAGGTGTAGTAAAAAATTATATATTTACCGAAAAAAATATAATGAACAAGAGAAAGGAATTCGATTATAAGACATTTAAGCAGGAAGCCTTATTAAAACTACAACTGGGTAGTTCTCTCCATTGACATCCTTTTTTAACCGATAAAGAATGGTTTTAATCACTTGATATAATTCTACTTTTGTGTTTTTCTTATATCCAAATTTTAAATAGGGGCATATCTCTTTTCTGATTACTTTTGTTGAGAGCATTTTTTTGAAAGAATGTTACAATTTCATTGCATACCAATAATGTTGTACATCTTTTCTTTTCAATATTCAACTTTTGACAACTTCTATAAAAAAAAAGAGAGATGTCTATACAGTAATTATGGGAAATTTTTATGTATTTAAGTACGGTTTAGCTTACGACCTATCTTTTATTCGTTCAGAGTATCTTGTTGATTTGTTCCCGGAAATCGGGATAAGATTTCTTAATACATTCTTCCTTATCAAGGTATACATTTTCAATGCAACAAGCTAAAGCGGATAAACTCATTGCAATACGATGATCATCATGCGAATAAAAATGAATTATATCAGGAAATTTTCCTTCGCAGGGATTGATTATTAAATCATTATTTACATAATCAATATTTGCAATCTTTCCAAGTTCCATTTGAAGAGATTCAATGCGATTGCTTTCTTTTATTGCCAGATTTTCAACGTTTTTCAATTCAACATGGACTTTCAAACCTGCACAAAGGACAGCAATATATGGAACAAGATCAAGGTTATTAGCACAATTCAGAATTAGTTTTCCCCCCTGAAAATATTGTCTTTTTGTAATTCTTACTCCATTTGCCAAAAATTCTGTTTTCACACCGAAATATCTCACCCATTCTGCTATAATACAATCAGCTTGTAATGTACTTTTCTGTAATCCATTGATAAAAATTGTTGATTGTAATGGAGATAAAGCAATTAATACAAACCATATTGCAGCTGCCGACCAATCATATTCTACATTGATAGAAACAGGGTTTGCTTGCTTATCCGAATGTATATATTTAATAATATTATCTTTACGGACAATTTTAATCCCAATGCTTTGCATAATATCAATGGTCATATCAATATATTGCAAAGATGAATTATTTGCAGAAAAATAAATAGTTGCATCTTTTTTAATCATTGGTAAAACCATAGCAATAGCACTCACATATTGACTGCTTTGAAGAGAATGTATTTTCCAATAATTCGTATTTAATTTCTTCCCAATGATTTGCACAGGTGGGAATCCTTGGCTTTTCAAATAATTAATTTCTGCACCTGCGTTAGTAAGCGCATCTACCAATGCCTTAATGGGGCGTTGCTGCATACGTTCACTGCCCTCCAGAGTCCAATTTCCTTTTTTGCACGCCAAATATGCACATAGAAACCGATAAGCGGTTCCGCAATTATCGCATTGCAATACACAGGGTTCTTCCGAATGATGATTTTCAATTTTCTGTAATAAATCATTTAGCAAAGTTGTATCATCAGCATGAGATAAATTGTTGATTTCAATAGGAGTGTCGCTTATTCTCTGCAATATCAACAAGCGGTTACTGATGCTTTTAGAAGCCGGAACACTTACCGTCAAATTAATTGTTTTATCTCGGAAATGAATATGTTTCATCGCAGAAAATTATTAAACCTTCAAGGCTTTGAAAACCTTGAAGGTCATTAAAGCAATAATTATTAAAAGATTAGCGAACTAATCCTTTTTCTTTCAAAATATCATATATAATGGTAAACGTATTTTCAATATCATTATCCAGACCAACAGAAAAGCGAAGTAATCCTTCACTCATGCCCATTTCTTTTTGGATATCTTCCGGAATTTCCGAAGAAGTACTTTTCCCGCTGTTGCTGAATAATGTTTTGAAATAGCCAAGACTTACAGCCAAATAACCTACACCTCTACATTGCATTTCTTCCATCACAGCATTGGCATCTTCTGCATTTACCAAATCAATCGCTAAAATACCGCCAAATCCATAACCATCATTCATCATAGATTTTAATATCTCATGTTCCGGGTGAGATGACAATCCGGGATATTTAACTTTCAATCCGATTTTTTCAAATTGTTGAGCCAGATACAATGCATTTTTGCTGTGTTGTTTCATGCGGATATGCAATGTGTATAGATTTTTCAAAATGCTCGAAGATCGGAAAGAGTCTAAAACAGGTCCTAACAACATAGCAGTTCCGTTGTTTACATCAATTAAACTGTTGATATAATCAGCATTTCCGCAAATTGCCCCGGCAACGCAATCATTTTTTCCATTGATAAATTTGGTCATACTGTAAACAACAACATCTGCTCCAAGTTTATAAGGAGAAACAATCATTGGTGTAAATGTATTATCCACAATCAGTTTTGCATCAACACCTTGAGCTATCTTTTTTAATTCCGGAATATTGGCAATTTGCAATAACGGATTAGCTTCAGTTTCAGTATAAATAACTTTTGTATTCGGGCGAAGAGCTTTTTTTACTTCCTCTAAATTAGAAGTATTCACAAATGTAACCTCAACATTGAATTTCGGAATATAATTTTTCAAAAATGCAAATGTTCCACCATATAATGTAGTACTGGCAACAATATGGTCACCTGACTTTACTTCGTGTAACAAGGCACATGTAATAGCTGCCATTCCCGAACCGGTAACCCAAGCCGCAGGAGTCCCTTCCATTGCAGCTAAAGCGTCCGACAAATATTTATTGCTTGGATTCCAATGACGAGAATACAAAAAATAACCTTCTGTTTCACCATGAAACGTATCTGTCATCGTTTGAGCTTCTTCAAATGTGAAAGTAGCGCTATCACTAATAGAAGGGTTCACGCCTCTTGATTCTTTTTTTTGTTCCAAGTATTGTAAACTTGTTGCAGGGTCAAATTTCTTCATCTTCCTTGATTTTTATTATACCGTTGTTAAATTTTTATTACTTTAAAATCTGATGCAAAGATATAACTTTTCCAAAAGTATATTGTTTTTTATCAAAAAAATGAACAAAAACAAATTTATAAAATGTTAATATTTTATTAAAATCAAAAATATGTTTTTGTGAAATTTGCTTTACGAAAAAACATTCGAAAAATCACCATCAAAACAGTAGTTTTTGGATAGGAAAAATTTGATAATAGACCTCTTTAGGAAATAGCTTTCTTGGATTATTTCAACTAAAGTTTCGATGCTCTCACCTGCTTCATGCTTTGGTGTGTCATTCCGTTTACAAATGTAAGGGTTATAATCTCAATCTGCTTCACTGCTTATTTTTACTGGGCAGAAAACTTCGCCCGAAGCTTTGAACAAATGTAACTTTTTTCCTTTTATCGAAACTATTGATATTTTTTTATACTTTTGCACTTCATTTGCCCGGATGGCGGAATTGGTAGACGCGCTACATTCAGGATGTAGTAACCAACGGTTGTGCAAGTTCGATCCTTGTTCCGGGTACTGTATTAATTATATTTCGATTGAAAACTATTAATCGAATATTTTTAATCCATCCCCCTATACATTTATTTTAATGTGCCTCTAACCAGTTTTTCCCTGACTTCATATCTATTTCTAACGGAACGATAAGATTCATCGCGTGAGTCATGTGGTGATGAACAATTTCTTTCATTGTTTCAAGTTCCGGTTTATAAACGTCAAATACCAATTCGTCATGGACTTGCAAAATCATGGAAGATTTCAGCTCTCTATTTTCCATATCATTGAAAATATCTATCATCGCTTTCTTGATCATGTCCGCAGCAGAACCTTGAATGGGAGCATTGATAGCATTGCGTTCATCAAAACTGCGTAAATTTCCATTGGCGGAATTGATATTACGCAAATAACGACGACGTTTCATTAAGGTTTCTACATAGCCATATTCCTTTGCAAACTCAACTTGACTTTCAATATATTGTTTGACTTTCGGGTATTTAGCAAAATATTGCTCGATAATATCAGCGGCTTCCCTGCGGGAAATGTTCAATCGTTCCGATAAACCAAAAGCCGAAATTCCATAAACGATTCCAAAATTGACCATCTTGGCATTCCGTCTCATTCCGCGTGTAACCTCTTTAATATCTACATTATATATCTTTGCTGCTGTTGCTGCATGGATATCATCTCCATTGAAAAATGCTTCCAACATGCTTTCATCCTTGCTCAATGCCGCAACTAAACGTAATTCTATCTGTGAATAATCAGCAGCCAATAAGGTATATTCATCATTTTTAGGAATAAAGGCTTCCCTTATTTTACGCCCTTCCTCATCGCGAACGGGAATATTTTGCAGATTAGGATTGCTTGAACTCAGTCGTCCGGTTGCGGTAATCGCCTGATTGAATTGCGTATGAACACGTCCTGTTTTTGGATTTACCAGATTGGGAAAAGCATCTACATACGTAGACTTTAACTTTGTCAATCCTCGATATTCCAATATTTTTTCTACAATCGGATGTTTATGTTCCAATTTTTGAAGGACCTCTTCTCCGGTTTGATATTGCTTCGACTTTGTCAGTTTTGCATTTTCGATAATATGCAATTTATCAAACAAAATAGTTCCCAACTGTTTTGGTGAAGCAATATTAAATTCTTCTCCTGCCATAGAAAAAATCTCAGTCTGAATTTTATCAATTTGCTTTTGCAAGGTGACTGAATAATTGTGCAAAAAGTCGATATCAATGCGGACACCTGCTATTTCCATGTTTGCCAGCACGGGAACAAGCGGCATCTCTATAATTTCAAACAGGGAATCAAGCTGCTCTTTTTGTAATCTATCCGAGAGTAACCCTTTTAACTGTAACGCAATATCTGCATCTTCACAAGCATAATCCTTAACTTTCCCTACCTCAACCTTGTCGATTGTATTGTTTTTGCCGACAAGTTCGTTATACGGAATCATCTCGTAATCCAAATACGATTTTGCCAGAAAATCCAGATTATGCCGCATTTCAGGTTCCAATACATAATGCGCAAGCATGGTATCGAAATTATGTCCTTTAATCGTTATTCCATACGAAAACAATACCCGCATGTCAAATTTTATATTCTGTCCGATTTTCACAATGGACTCATCTGCAAATAATGGATTCAAATATGAAAGCCAGGTTAACGTTTCTTCTTTTTCTACAGGAAAATTAATATAAAAAGCTTCCTTTTCCTTATAGGTAATTGACATGCCCACCAAACGACATAACAAAGGATCTAATGCGTCTGTTTCGGTATCAAAACAAAAATACTTGCATTGTTTTAATTGCTCTGTCAATTGTTTTACGCCATCCAAAGTATCAATTAATGAATATGATTTCTGAACTGTTGAGATGGATTGGTATTCCGAAGCAGGCTTTATCTCTTGAGCTTCTTCAAAATCAAACAGAGTTAACGTTGTACTTTTTTTGCCTGTATTTACGCCTGATTGTTGTAAATTCAAATCGTTAAATATCCGTTGTAATAAAGTCTTGAATTCTAATTCGTCAAAAACGGTTTTTAATTTATTCGTATCAGGAGAAGTATATTTTAACTGTTCTTCATCCAATTCAATAGGAACATCGGTAATGATGGTTGCCAACATTTTTGACATCAATGCATTTTCTGCCCCTTCTTCTATTTTTACCCGTAACCTGTCATTGAGTATCCTGTCCGTATTTTTCAGCATGTTTTCTATTGAACCAAATTCGGCTATCAGCTTTTTCGCTCCGACCTCTCCAATTCCTTTTATGCCCGGAATATTATCTACTGCATCACCCCAAAGTCCCAAAATATCTATAAACTGTTCTGGATTTTTAAGATTATATTTTTCACAGATTTCCTTTATTCCAAGAATAGAATGGGAATTACCCATGTGAGCAGGCTTGTAAATCAAAATATTCTCCGAAACAAGTTGCCCGTAATCTTTATCGGTGGTCATCATATAGGTGATAAAATCTTCTTTCTCTGCTTTTTTTGCCAAGGTTCCGATAATATCATCCGCTTCATATCCGGGAAGTTCCAGCACGGGAATCCCAAAAGCCTCAAGAATGTCTTTAATATAAGGGATACTCGATAAAATATCTTCCGGCGTGTTGTCCCGATTTGCTTTATATTCAGTAAAATCAACATGGCGAACAGTAGGTCCGTGACTGTCGAAAGCTACTCCGACATGGGTGGGCTTTTCGTTTTTAATAATTTCATACAAGGAATTAGTGAAACCAAGTATTGCCGATGTGTTCAAACCTTTTGAATTGATACGGGGATTCTTATTTAACGCATAATACGCCCTGTAGATTAGAGCCATAGCATCTAATAAGAATAATTTTTTACGAACAGAAGTCATAGTGATAATCTATTTTTTTGAATAATGTACAAAGGTAGTAATTTTTCCCGGGTTGAGAGCCGCTGTGTTCACAAGCTATTCGCTCGAATCAGCCTAAGGTGTAATAGATGTAATTGCCGCTTTCGTCCCTGTTGATTGCTATTATCCCCTGTTCTTTGTTTGAATATCTGTGTGTCTTTTTTATTTTGCAGTGTTAGTTTTGCTGAAAATCCAATGTCCAGCGGCGACAGCATTGTCCAATGCCGCGACAACGTTGTAAAGTTCCGCGACAGTAATGTCCAACGTCGCGACAGCGTTGTAATGTTCCGCGACAGCATTGTCCATCATTTCGACAGCATTGTCCATTATCGCGACAGCATTGTGAAGTCTCGCGACAGTCTTGTCTATTATTTCGACAGCATTGTCCATTATCGCGACAGCGTTGTGAAGTCTCGCGACAGCATTGTCCAAAGAAAGAAGGGTCTTGTCCATCGTCGCGACAGCGTT
>QMCD01002712.1_pt1 | contig 13555 bp, 10 predicted proteins | sample 1821841 | NCBI WGS metagenome assembly QMCD01 (sample SAMN01991225, study PRJNA193472) | Termite gut metagenome, whole genome shotgun sequencing project. | isolation source: worker | host: Macrotermes natalensis | reverse complement strand
TTAACCAATGATGAGCTTTTGATAAGTATTTTGTGGGTATATATTTTATCAATTCTCTCTCTGTCTGTTCAGGATTTTTCGAATTATCGGTTAATCCAATTCGATTGGAAACCCTAAAAACATGTGTATCGACTGGCATTGCCGGTTTATTAAAAGCTACAATAAGCATTACATTTGCTGTTTTACGACCTACTCCGGGTATAGTCTCCAATTCTTCCATAGAATCAGGCACCTTCCCTCCGAAGTCATCCACGAGCTTCTTAGCCATACCTAACAGATTCTTTGCTTTATTGTTAGGATAAGACACACTCTTGATATAATGATAAATGGCATCTGTACTAGAAACAGCCATCACTTCCGGTGTGGGATATGCTTCGAACAAGGGCGGCGTTATCATATTTACCCGCTTATCTGTGCACTGGGCAGATAAAATAACAGCAATCAACAGATGAAAAGGATTATCGTAATGCAATTCTGTTTCCGCTACAGGCATATTTTTTTCAAACCAACTAATAACTCCGGTATAACGTTCTTTCTTTGTCATATTCTCTTTAATTAAGAAAGCCCCTCATAGCTTTTGCTACAAGGGACTTTAAATATAGTGATTAAATTTTTCTTTAAAAAATTTTACCAGAATTTCACTCTGTTATCTTCTACATTCATTTTATCTCTCAATATAGATACGGCTTGTGACATCATCTGATAATAATTGGCTTGCTTCAATGACTGTTTTGTCTGTTCTGCATTAAATTCTTTTGTATCTTCTGTTTTGTTTGTCACATTCAATACATATACTCCGGATTTTCCTTTCATAGGAGCCTCCAGTTTATTTACCTGACCTAATTTAGAATATACATTCATTAGAGGTTCATATCCAATACCGGATAAGTTATTGGTCTGGAATGTAACAAAATTAACCGTATCCACTTTCCCTGAAACAGCTTGCGCATAAGCATCTAAAGACGTCAAATTCTTAGCTTTTAAGTTAGCAATGATTTTCTCTGCTTTTTTATCATTTATAAGTTCAGTCTTTAATGCTGTTGCTACTTCCGAAACAGGCATATAGTCACCAGTAATTTCGTTTTTCACAATTGCAACAACACGTTTATCGGACATGTCAAATTTCTTAACCGAACCAACTTTTTCATTGAAAGCCCAGTGTATTACCTGACGAGTCCCTGTAGCCTGCCCTAACGCTATTTCGGAAGGTGAAATAATTGAATTCTGAATCAGGCTGTAGCCTTTAGCCTGAGCTGCTTTGTCAAAATTCTCAAGATTTCCATTTTCACTTACAAATTGGTTTAACTCGTTATCTATAGCATTCTGGGTTTTATCGCTAATTATGACAGGTAATTGTATTACAGCTAACTTCACCTTTGGCACCGGATTAGTCTTATCTGCTATACGAATCAACTGATCCTGACCTCCTACTTTCAATTTCAAGACTTCGCCTTTTGCAGCAGCAAAACATTCTTTTGCAATTCCTGCACTAGCCAACATTGCTTCATTAGTCCAGCCCAGATCACCTCCATTCGAGTTAGGAAATAGTTCGTCTGCTACAGCTCCGAAATCTTTACCACCTTTAAGAACGCTTTGGATACTATCAACTATATGTGCTGATGTTTTTTCATCAAGTCCCTGAGGTAATGGAATTATTTGCAGTTTAATTGAATCCGCAGCGTTTGTCCGGTCTATTAGTTTATACATCAGATAAGTCTGATCTTCTCGAACCGGTCCAAAAATATCACCTACAGACGCAGATTCTACAAATGTTTTAGCATCGGCCGGCAATGATGTTACTGCCATAAAGATATCCTGATATGTAGATGAATATTCACTCAGAACAGTAGCCGGATTATCTGTCATTTTCAATTTTTCATATGCAGCATTCATCTCTTGTTCTATAGCGGCATAATCTTCATCGCTAGGAACAACATCTTTTATAAAGTAGGAAATTTTGCGAAGCTCTGTATCTAATTTATAATTGTTTTTACGCAAATCATAAAGAGCTTTTATTTCTTTATCTGAAACCTGAACTGCAGAATCAGCCAAGGTTGAATATCTCTGAACAACATATGCTATATCTGCAACATTCTTAGAATCACCATAAGCTGCTTTAGCCTCAGTATCGCTAACCAAAACCGAACCGGCAACTAAAGAAGCGTACTTTTCTTCAAGACGCTGATATTTCATCATATTCTGTATAAAGGCCCAGATTTCTCTTCTGGCCATAATCTCAGATCTATGCGGTTCCTGCATAGTAGTCGGATCCTGATTTATATCGGAAAGAAATTGCATCAGATATGCTTTGTCGAACTGACCTGTCTGAGGGTTTGCGAAAAAAGGTATTTGATACAATATAGGAGCTACAACGGGTCCATATACCATATCATTTAATTCTTCAGGTGTAACGGCTAATCCTAATCTGCCGGCCTCTTCGTCCAGCATTATTTCTTTTACCATCTGCTGGTAAGCCATCTCTCTGATTTGAGAATTTGTGAATTCATCCAATGAGGATTGATTCGACATAATCTTCTGAAAGTTTTCCCATTGAGCGATTTTGTCCGAATATTCCTTCGTTGTAATCACTTTTCCATCTACAACAAATGCTTTGTCTCTCATTTTATTAACAAAGGTCGTAACTTCACCCCACGGAAACACAAATGCTAATAAACCTACCGCGATTATTCCGACAAGCAGGCCTGATTTGCTCCTAATTTTCTGTAATGCAGCCATTTAATTAATAATTACTTTTTATTTTGTTTATTTCAATTTCTTAAAGATATAGTTTTCAGCGTGCGAAGATAATAAATTGAGATTGAATTTCATTCATATTTGAAAAACTATTCTGCTTTTTCTTCTTTGTTTTCTTCATCCTCGTTCACATAAAACACAGTTTTCTTCCCTGCATTCTCTCCCACTTCCATAAATTCATATGCTGTCATTTGCTGGTTAGCTACCATACCATTTCGGGCAATTAACACTCCTTTCTCAGGTCTATTTACCTCGACTAGCTTGTTCGAATATATTTTCTGTTCCTGCTGATTCCAAAAAAACTCATCTCCAGTGAATGTTTCCCCGACAATATTCCTTGCAAAAACATTCCCTTTGAGTCGCCAGAGTTTACGCCTGGTATAATTCCATACTGTATCGGCCTTGATGGTGAATACTACAACAAAAGCTGTATCGAATTTTTCAAGATAACCCCCTTTCGGAAAAAACCAGTAAGGATCCTTAGCTTCATCAAAAACATCCCAAGTTTTAGTTATCATCTTATATTTGATAAGTCCCGAATCGGAAATGAGCATCCGCACACTGTCTGTATGCATGGATGGCACAATTTCTTTGTCATATTTGAAATTTACGGCAGAACTGACTTCTTTTTTACAGGATGCGAAAAAGAAAGGTGCAGTAAATATTGTGATTACTGCTACCAAAAACAGTTTTTGGAGTGGCATTAACTTCATCAGGCTAATATACTTAAAAACAACGAGCCTCAATCAGTAATTGAGGCCATTTATCTTGATTCTGTATTTCTTTATTCAACTTTACGACGGAAGAACCAAAGTTCATTGATATTGACATTCAACGATACTCCAAAATATTCTTCACTTATCATATTACTAAGTTTCGGCTTTAATTTCTTGTATTCGAAATTAATGTTGATATATGACACCCGCTGACCAATATTATCCCGGATAGGCAAACCGAAGCCTAATGTTGCACCATATTCTTTATAGCCATCTATTTTCCCTGAGGCATCCATCACATTCAGGTATGAATTGGCATAATTAACCCCTCCTCTGAATCTGATTTTCTTAAAGAAACTCCTGTCATATGGATCTATCATATATTCAGCACCAACACTATATTTCCATCTATCATTGAAACGATCGGCATCACTGAGTCCGTCATTCATGTACGAAGTATATTTAGCCTTGCTCCAACGTTGATAAGTAGCATCTGCCCCAAAGACAAGTTTATTGTTACTGTTTACTGTAAATCCTAATCCATAAGTTTCTGGTATTCCGGCATCAACACCCGTATAATTTGTCGTATCTCCTTGAATTAAGGTATTGGATGCAGATATTACCTGACGTATATTATTATAATCGGCAGAAGAGTTAATCTTAGGAGAATAAACAGCTCCGATTGTCAATATTTTATTTTTAGCTATTGGCATCTCATACTGAAGACCGATATCGAATTTTGCCGCTTTGACGGATAATTCGGTCATATCCCTGGAAGTATATGTGGTACTACCTGTTAATGCAGGTAAACTCCGGGTATGGTCTAATGTACCGAAAAGATAAGAGACATTCGCTCCCGCTGATAAACCCTTTATTGGAGTGGAGTAACCCAATCCTCCATATATCTGGCTTAGCCCCCCACTACCGGAGAATGTTTTGTTGTAAGATACTGAGCCATTTGTTTCTGTTGATCCGAATTTATAGCCTACCGAAGAAAAAGGTATAATACCAAAACTAAGGCCAAGGCCTTTCTTTAAGGGAACAAGTATTGTTATATAATCGAGTCCTCCGCTGTACTTATTATCAGAATTAACTCCATCACTCAACTTTCCGCTATTAAAGTTAACACCTATATCGAATAGAAATGTTAGCGAGTCTACTCTGGAATATGATGCCGGATTCAGCGGATTTGCACTCTGGCTGTTTCGAAGTCCGTAACCTACACCTCCCATTGCCTTTGATGGACCTACGGCCTGGTCTCTGAGTACTCCGTAGCCATATCTGCTGTATGGAGAATCGGTTTGAGCTCTTAGTGAGCCTACAATACAAGCCAAAAGGGCTATTAAAAGAAGATTTTTACTCTTTAGCATTTTAATTCAATATACGGTTTAATCCTGTAAATCTCAATCTGATATAAAAATACCTGTCCTGTTAGTCATTTAGTATTCTCATCTATAAACAAATTTTTAAGCAAATTATTATTCAGGTATATCAAAACTTCGAAAGAAAGCTGAGCAATCATCCAAAAGCCTTACCGACATTGATATTTTCCATTTAACTTATCTGATTAATAAACAGCTTCTTTAATGAAAAATACTCCTTGATTCACTACTAAATTCACTTAAAAACAAATGAAATTTGTGCAAAGTAAATTAAAAAAACTTAGTTAAGCGAGTTTTTAAATAAAATGTCATATTTTTTTTGCCTTAAAAAGGTTAATTATCCTTATTTTAGTACCTTTGTACGCGATTTTTAAGTTCAATGAATAATAACGGCAAATACTACATAAACATATTCACAAACAAGCTAAAACCATTTAAAGATATTATATGGTTTTTGTGCTTATTCCTCATATTTGAATTTATTTGGAAACTTTGTGTACATCAGGGGGAAGACGAAAGGATACTCCTCGTACTGGGTAAAGATTTGACTTCCTACACCGAAGGTGTGAACCTATGGACAGCAGACGCTGTATACCGGGTCGTACATGACTTGTTCGGGTATCATGATTTTAAGATCATCAACGGGTACACACTCTATTTCGAAAATTCCATTCCCGTAGATATTATATGGGGATGTACGGGTTTGAAGCAACTTTTCATGTTCACCTTTATCCTTACATTCTATTTTGGACCGGTAAAGAAGAAATTGTGGTATATTCCTATGTCGCTGGTTATCCTATTGCTAATTAATATTCTTAGGCTGGCCATAATACTTATTATTATACGTAATCCTTTCCCCGAATGGTTTATACCTGTAAATGAATGGTATAATAACTGTCAATGGGTAAACACCAAAGAGTGTTATCTGAAATTCTATGAAGACTGGTTTAATGTCTTCCATCGGGATGTGTTCGTCTGGATATACTACGATGGAGTTATCTTTGTGTTATGGCTGATTTGGGAAGAGAGAATCCGGAAACCTTATCTGAGATTAATCAATAAAGCTCCCGAAACAAGCGGAGATTCACAAAACACATAGGGAATTAAGCGTAACTTAAACTTGATTCAGGATCAACGGCGGCCTGTAGCCCGGTTTTTATGGCTGGTTCTGAATCTGAAATTATAAAAAGGTTGTAAAAAATCCATCAGGATCAAAGAGAAATGGAACTTTCCCGAACGGAAGTACTGGGCTGATTTATTTATTATTATCAACTGTACAACCAATCTGAAGATAAATAAAAATACAGTGATGCCCAATAATGCCCAATGAAAAGATATTGCAGAGTATACAATAAGAGCAATCAGCATTAAATAAAATGAATAACGGGTAGCTGCTTCGAAACCGAATAAATTGATCGGCGTTTTACTTTTGAAATGTTTTTTAGTAATCGAATAGGATTTCTTTACTTGTTTCCACAACGAAAACCTATCATTAGAAGACTCCATAAAACTATCGGACGATAGAGCCACAGATGTATTACCTTCCGTAATAATCTGGTTAATAAACACATCCTCTCCATTCTCTAAATTAAGGAACGCGGCAAAGCCCTTATTATCAAAAAAGAGATGCTTGCGAAAAGCCAGATTACGGTATATGCCTGTAAACGGCTTACCTTTGAGAGCCATAGATATATACTGCATAGAGAACAAATGATTGTCGAAACGGGCAATACGATTAAAAAATGTCTTTGTTCTATTATAAAAAGAATAGCCCAAAACAACATCTTTCCCGTCCGGAAGCTCTTCCATCATAGATGATATCCACTGGTCAGAGACGGGTTTGGAATAAGGTTCTGTAAACAACAGAACCTCACCTTTAGCTGCCTTAATTCCGATAGTCAGTGCCAACTTGCGACGACCAAAAGTTATATCGTTCGAATAAGGCAAATATGTGATATATAAATGAGGGTATTTAAGTTGCAGTGACTGTAACAAAGTTTCACTCTCATCCGTGGACCCGTTATTAACAACAATGACTTCAAAGTCGAGGTAATCCTGAGTCAGGATAGCAGGGAGATTTTCGGCTAACTCGTCTGCCGCATTTTCCGAAGCTATGATAACAGACACTTTAGGTTTCTGACTGAATGGTTTGTAATTATCCTTCTCTCTCTTGCAAACAACAGAATAAGGCTTCTTGTAATAATTGAAATAGAAGAAAATCTGAATAAGAAACAAGAGGAAGAAAAATACTATTCCTGCAATTTCCAATTCGTTAAACATGAAGTAATGTAAGATTTGCTCAACCATTGCATGTATTCTAAAAAAATGTCTTCATAAAAAAGCAAGAGCCATATATTCATACGACTCCTGACTTATATTGTTGTACGATTTATATCTTATCCGAGTAATATGGTTTAGGCAGTTCGCGGCAGTTATATTGCGAAGCCATTATTTCACCATACGCGCCAGCCGAGCGAAGGACAAGTATATCTCCTCTCTGGGTTTCGTTCAACTCGTAATCCTTTGCAAAAACGTCTGAAGATTCGCATATAGGACCTACCACATCATATTTCTTAACCGTAAGGTTAGAAGAAATATTCTCTATTTTATGATACGCCTGATATAGCGCCGGACGAATAAGGTCTGTCATACCTGCGTCTACAATCACGAATACTTTGTTTTCTCCATGCTTCACATATGTTGTACGAGTTACCAGTGCTCCACACTGAGCTACGATAGAGCGTCCTAATTCGAAATGAGCTATTTGTCCGTCTCTTAGCTTGAGGCTTTTATTGAACAAGGCAAAATATCCGGCAAAATCAGAAACCGGATGAGCATCCGGATTCTCATAATCTATACCGAGTCCTCCGCCAAGATTGATATGCTCCAGCTTTATTTCTTTTTCTTCGAAATATACCTGTAATTCATTCACGCGTTCACATAAAGGCTCGAAAGTCTCCGCTTCCTCTATCTGAGAGCCTATATGAAAATGTATTCCTATAAGTTTGATCGCTTTCAGGGATTTCAGTTTCTCTATTACTGCATCGAGATGCGCCATAGCAAAACCAAATTTATTTTCATTCAGACCGGTTGTTATATATTCATGTGTATGGGCATCTACATTCGGGTTGATTCGCAATGCTACCTGAGCCAGTTTGCCTTTCTTGCTTGCGAGTTCATTGATTACTTCCAATTCGGGTAAAGACTCTACGTTGAAGCAGAAAATATTAAGGTCGAGAGCCAGATTTATTTCTTTATCAGTCTTACCTACTCCTGCAAAAACAATCTTTGAAGCCGGAAACCCTGCATTTACCGCTGCTTTCACCTCATTCCCGCTTACGCAGTCGGCGCCAAAGCCTTCCGAAGCAATAAGTTCAAGAATCCTGCGGTTTGCATTGGCTTTTACAGCATAGTGCTGAACAAATCCGTATTTTTTTGTCTCTTCTTTTACGATTTTCAATGTTCTTTTCAACAAATCCATATCGTAATAATAAAAAGGCGTTTCGATACCTTTTAGCTTGTCAACAGGAAAATTTCCTTTTGTCATTTGGAATTTAATAATTAATTAAACAATTTGTCATTCAGAATTTGGAGCGTCTTCTCTTTATCTTTACTTTCTATCAGAAATGAAAAGTTATATTTGCTGCCGCCATATGAAATCATACGAATAGATATGCCTTTGACGGCATTTAATATCGTGGATGCAAAACTGGCGTCTTCCGATTCCAGATTTCCGATTACTGAAATAATAACCATATTGGAATCGACGGATACCGTACCATATTTTTTCAGTTCGTCAAGAATAAGCTGTATATTTTTGTCATCATCTATAGTCAGCGAAACCCCTATTTCGGAAGTAGCCAACATATCAATAGATGTTTGATAATTTTCGAACACTTCGGTTACACGGCGCAAAAAACCATGAGCAAGTAACATTCTGCCCGATTTTATCTTTATCGCCGTAATGTTATCCTTAGCTGCCACCGCCTTTATGGCACGGGCTTCCGTTTCATTTGAAATAAGCGTTCCTGTAGCATCAGGATATTCGGTATTTTTTAGGCATACGGGGATATCAGCCAATTTTGCAGGCAGTATGCTAGACGGATGAAGTATTTTTATACCAAAATACGCCAGCTCGGCAGCTTCATCAAAATTCAGATGGCGGATAGCTGTAGTTCCTTTTACATACCGCGGATCATTGTTCTGCATAGCATGTACATCAGCCCAAATCTGAATTTCATCTGCTCCTACTGCTGCTCCAACCAGCGAAGCTGTGTAATCACTCCCACCTTTGCGTAAATCATCGATCTCACCATATGCATTACGGCAGATATATCCTTGTGTGATATACAAATCCGCACCTTTGGCCGCATCGAGTAAAGCTGTGAGTTTTTCCTTTATATATACAGGATCCGGCGCCGAATTCTTATCGGTACGCATATATTCAAGTGCAGGTATCAATGCTGCATTTATCTTTTTTTCGATAAGGTACAAATGGAACAACTCCGAACTGAGCAGTTCACTTTGAGCCATTATCACACGTTCTTCAAAAAGGGTAAACAGGTCTTTGGTGAAAGTGCGGATGTAATTAAACTTTGCCGTAATTACTTCTTCCGCTTTTAACCTGAAGGCTTCTTCACTAAAAAGACCGGAAACAAAATCGTTATATTGCTTCTCCAGCCTGTTTATTATTTCAATAGCTCCTTCCTGATTCTTTTTGTACAGATAGTCCGATACCTCGGCCAATGCCTCTGCTGTTCCCCGCATCGATGACAATACAATGATATTATTACNNNNATTACCTCCCCGGGCAACAATATTTGCTACATTTTTCATCTTGTCTGCTGTAGCAATAGACGCACTACCAAATTTCAGGACTTTCATCTTCTACATTTTAATTAAACTGTTAATTGCATAACGACTATACAATCAAGGTGCAAAAATATAAATTTTTTGTGGCAAAAATTTCAGAATAAAGCATATATTTGATATTTGTTTAACTTTTTATCATATAAAACACAAAATCATTCATTTATGTTTAGAAATTTTCTTTGTCTGTCTACTCTTTTATTTTTTATTGCCTGTACTTCCGAAAAAACTACTCCCGTAGCCAGTTACGATATAGTACCTATGGTACAGGAAATAAAAACAACAGACGCTAAACCTTTCATACTGAATAAGACTACAAAGATATCATTTCCTGCCACAAATAGCAAGCTTGCCCGGTCTGCTGCTTTACTATCCGAATATATTGCACAAATAACAGACTTTAGACTTGAAATAACAGATAAGCAGGATATTGAAAATGCTATAAAACTCACTATTGACTATGCGAGCGATAATCCTGAAGCCTATATTATAAATGTAAACTCTTCGCTCATCACGATCAACGGATCTACTGAAGCTGGAACCTTTTACGGAATCCAAACCATCCGAAAATCAATTCCGGTAAATGCTGATACCGAAATAGAATTTCCGAGTACCGAAATTACAGATTATCCCTCTTATTCTCACCGGGGCGCCTCGCTCGACGTATCCCGGCATTTTTTTCCTGTTGATTTTGTAAAAAAGTATATTGATATACTGGCCATGTTCAATATCAATGTCTTTCACTGGCATCTGACCGACGACCAAGGATGGCGTATAGAGATAAAAAAGTATCCTAAGCTAACCGAAGTCGGTTCTAAACGTGAGCATACAATCATAGGTCGTCATACCGGTGAATTTGACAATAAACCCGTTAGTGGATTCTATACGCAGGAAGAAATAAAAGACATTGTAAAATATGCAGAAGAGCGTTTTATAACCATCATTCCGGAGATAGATATCCCCGGACATACATTAGCAGCCCTGGCTTCATACCCCTATCTGGGTTGTACGGGAGGGCCCTATCAGGTAGGTGTTGAATGGGGTATCTATGAAGATGTGCTTTGCGCAGGTAATGAGGAAGTGTTTACGTTTCTCGATGATGTGATGACCGAGGTACTCCCGTTGTTTCCTGCCCGGTATATCCATATAGGAGGTGATGAATGTCTTAAAAACAGATGGATGTCATGCTCAAAATGTCAGACAAAAATGAGACATTTGGGACTAAAAGATTCACCGGAACATCCGCTGGGAGAACAGCTGCAAAGCTATTTCATATCCAGAGTAGAAAAAATGATAAACGATAAAGGAAAAAGCATTATAGGTTGGGACGAAATACTGGAAGGAGGTATCGCTCCCAATGCAACAATCATGTCGTGGCGGGGCACCGAGGGCGGTGTTTATGCTGCAAATAAAGGTCACGACGTGATAATGACACCGGAGCAATATGTATATCTGGATTATTATCAATCTCCCGATGTAGATAATGAACCTTTCACATTCGGCTGGTTGACTGAATTGAAAAAGACATATTCATTCAATCCAATGCCTGCCGGTTTAGATGAAAACAGCCTGAAGCACATTTTGGGTGCGCAAGTTAATATATGGACAGAGTATATGCCTTCGGGACAAAATGTGGAATACATGCTGCTCCCCCGTATGTGCGCTCTGGCAGAAACCGTATGGACAAATCCGGAGCGGAAAGATTATAACGAGTTCGTTTCGCGGTTATACAAATTGTCCAAACATTTCGACAAGCTGGGATATGAAAATTGCAAGCAAGCCTACGAAATACAGGATTCTATTGTCGTAGATACTGTTAAGAATGAGATAAACCTTTATATGTCTACATTCGACAACAGTCCCATTTATTATACATTAGCTGATAAAGAGCCAACCACCGAATCTGCACTTTACACATATGGCAACCCGATAACTATAAAAAACAATACTATATTCAAAGCTGTCGCTTATAGGGAAAAGGTAAGAGGCAAGGTTTACACCAAAGACTTCATTGTTCATAAAGCTTGTGCCAAACCTATAACTTTGAAGTATGATCCGGACAAACGCTACACTTTCGGCGGAGCAACAACACTTGTTAATGGACAATTAGGCTCGAATGCCAGTTACCGTACCGGCATGTGGCTAGGTTTTCTCGGCACTGATTTTGAAGCATATATTGACATGAAAGAGCTTACCGATATCTCATCCCTGGATCTGAATTCATATGTAAATACCAGAGGGGGATTATTTGCACCTAAAAGCCTTACATTGTTAATATCTGCAGATGGTAGTACATATAAGGAAGTATTTAAGGAGACATACGAAGAGCGTACAGAGCATATAAGCCCTGTGGTGATTACTTTATCGGCTAACCTGAACGAAGCAGTGAAAGTCCGGTATATAAAGGTAGTTGCCGAATCGGTAAAAGTATTGCCCGAATGGCACGAAAAGAAAGGGGACAAGGCTTATCTGATGCTAGACGAAGTAAGGGTTTATTAAACTCCTAACTCCTACTTCGCCCGCGACTGTATACTCTGCACACCTATCAGGCTATCGTAACGCTGGCCTGTGGGACGATAGTAAACATAAATAGAATATTCATTCTCAGTATCAAAATAATTACCTTCGATATTAGTAGTAACAAAATTGTTCCCGTCTTTTGTAAGATAGAGATAATTATACATACCCTGTTTCAATAACAAGGAGAGGCGGTATACCTTCTCATTGTTATCATATTTCATCTTGTATTTGTCGGTAAAGGTATTATCGGTAAAATTTCCGTTTATGTATATACTTTCCAACAAAGGGTCATCCACAGCCAATGTAAAATTGGTAGTAAAATAATCAGCCTCTGTTTCAGGATATTCACTATCATTATTCCTTATAAAGAAGCGGCCGTTCTGATCCTGATCGTAGCTATAAGAACGTCCGGCACGTACCTTATCCGTTTCAACATCCATCTCATAACCCGGCCGGACATATCTGATGTGAGCAACATTCATACCATTATACCTGTAGCTTGATGTCTCGAAGCGGCGATATTCATTACCTGCCTGAAATATAAGGTCTCTGTTGTGTTCATATATCAGTTTGTTAGGATTTATATATGTCGGCTTCAATTTCCGTTTTTCATTATCCAATCTGTTGTTTTGTTGTACAAACACCATTATTTCGGTAAAGGGATCTCGGATATTCATACCCTGATGATGAATAGTGAAAGATACTTGCTGATGGCTTTTATTAAAGTCTATGTCTGTATTGGAAGAAACTGTAGCAGCAATACTTATGGCCGGGTCTACCACCGAGAAGCATGCTGTAAGTAGCACTACATCCGGTTCTCCGTCCTCATATACTTCGACAACATAATTTCCCGATATTTTCAGGCTCACATCCCTGTTTGGTATATCCAGATTGAAATGTGTATATTCGACTGTGGTGTTGACTGATGGAGCATAATCATCTATAGGATTGTCATTAAATCCGTTCAAATAATCGATTTCTGAAATACCTTTACTTTTTAACCAATAAGCATCGCAATGTATGATGCGATATCGCAGTCGGTTGAAAGAATTATCCGACAAGCGGTCAAAACTGATATTGATATTATCATCACTATTCAATCTAGCCACGGGATTCTGACCCCATATTTCGTTCAGGTTTGCCTGTATTGTATATATTTCGTCAGAAAGGGCCTGCGTCCGGTATGCCTGTGCTGAAAGTATACCGCAAACGAACAGAAGTGCTGCTATAAGCTTGTATCTCATCATCGCCTTATCTTTTTTATATTGGCAAATGTAATAAAAAAACTGCAAGAGTGGTATCTTGCAGTTCCTT
>QMCD01005983.1_pt1 | contig 13565 bp, 12 predicted proteins | sample 1821841 | NCBI WGS metagenome assembly QMCD01 (sample SAMN01991225, study PRJNA193472) | Termite gut metagenome, whole genome shotgun sequencing project. | isolation source: worker | host: Macrotermes natalensis | reverse complement strand
CTGCCGAACTTTACACCTAAGCCCGCGCACCCTGCAAACTTACAGGGCCAACGGCACTATGCCCTTCACCCGCATCGGGAACAAGATGTACTACAAGGCCGGCGACCTGAAACGGATAATCCCGCTCGTCGCCAAACGGCAAAAGAAGTCGAACAACCCTAAAAAGCCTATTAATCATGTACGATAACGAATTGATTACAAGGAACAACGAGCGGATACTCTCGTTCTTCAAATCCATCGACCGGATCGGATACTCGACGGCATCGAGAATATGGTCAAGGATTGCAAACCCGCCCTCGGTGGCGAACGCTACCTGACCGACAAGGAAGTATCGGCCAAACTCAGGCTCAGCCGCCGAACGCTCCAAGATTACCGCAACGAGGGGCGAATCCCTTATTACCATCTCGGCGGCAAAGTTTTGTATAAGGAATCAGACCTCCAACGACTGCTCGACAACAATTATCTGGATGCATTCAGGTAAAGCATAGCTCCAAACTACAGACGGCTCGAATTATTCGAGCCGTCTGTTTTTACTACTTACGAGCTATAATGACTCGTCGCAATTCATCTTTCCAACCACGCCTATGCGGTATGCGAAGAAATTCTGCGTTCGGGCGTTGTAAAATTGCTAATCTACTCAATTTACTAAGAAATTCCCAATTTTCAAAAAGGACATAAATCGCATTTCCATAAATCGCATTCTCAAATACAACCAGATTGTCCGAGAATTTTGCTCCGAAATAACGATTATTAAGTCCGCGCCCAACAATTATTTGTTCTGGGTTTAGACTATAAATATAATCTATCCTCTCTTTTATCTCTCTTTGCAACTCAGGGGTGATTTCTCGAAATGTTCCTGCCATTTCCCTGACTATATCTCTTGTACCGGGAGGGAATATTTCCCATGCTACAAAGCGCGTTTGTAAAAACTCTTCATTTGTGGCATTAGAATCAAAGACATCACATATTCCAAAGTTTTCTTGCAAGAGATTTATTGCAAATAATAAATCCTCTGAGAAATTTTGATCGTTTTTATCTAAAATAGTGTTAACTGCGAGCTTTAACGTATGAACACCATTCTGTTGACCGATGTTATCGGTCACATTCTCTATCGTAATATCCCATTCTCGCGGAGCAATTTTCCTTGATGGGTACACAGGCTTAGTTACATATAGAGAAAAATAGCCCTTGTCAGGGTCTCCCCAACATGGGCGTTCTCCCAAATAAAACGTTTTAGAAATTTTGGGTTGGTCTCGGAATGTAATTTTAAAGCCATTAAGGTTTCTACGAGAGTAGATACCATTGAGTTTGTCGGGAGTTACAATGTTTTGAAATGCCAATTGTCCATTGGAACTAGATGCTTTTAACAATGGATATTGATTCCTTTGTATATCCGCTTGGGAAAGATTAATGGATGCAGCAATAATAATGTAGTCAGAATTTATCAGATCTACCTTTTGACTAATGAAGTCTGGAATTCGTCTAAAATTTCTTTGCATAAGCAAAATGGTTTTTAATTTTATTTAAATATAATTTTTCGACAGCCTCCGACGTTATATTTGTGAACGATTTTGCAAATTCAAAAAATAGTTCTACTTTTGCGCCTTGAAAACGGATTTAGCGGATCCGGAAACCAATGGGGCTATCACCATTGATTTTGAGTTTGAGGTTGAAATAAGTTACGTCATAGGCAAATCCTCCTTATTTAGTTAAACACTAAGGATGGATACCTAACAAAGAGTAGGCCAATGGGCATTTAATGCCTATTTGGCGTATATGTATTTATACATGACAGTAAAATCAGCCAGAATGTCAGCTTATTAATAAGAAAATACTGACAATGTAAATTATTGCTGAAAGCGTCGCACTTGACATCCTCCAATGCCAAAGTTAACAGTTTATTTGAGTAAGTGTGATTGCATATTGCCACACACAACAGATGCCTGATTTTCAGGCATCTGTTATTTTTAATTCACTGACCTATGCTCTCCAAATGGAATACACACGGAGATAGGGGGCTGGAACTTCGGGGCGGGTTGCACCGCCCGCTCCATCAGCCACCGCCGGAAGATGGCAGCATTGTGAGTGTCGATGCGAAACGCCAGAGGCACGATCATTTCAAGGCTGTATAGTTCAACGCCGCCGCCATCTTTATAGCGGTGAAAGCGGCATAACTGGCTCTCGTCCAGAACGCCGGACTTCAGCACCGCCGCGATGTTGCTTACGACCTTCGCCACGAAGCACCCGAACAGGTCGGCGATCTGGTGCTTGCTCATCCAAACCGCGCTACGCCCGTCCATCCCGGCGGCAGGAGTTACAACCACCCGCCCGCCGGTTATCGAAATCACTCCCCGTTCCATCGTCATACATTCTAATAAATTCATTTCTCTTTCCATAGCCGTATTATTGAGCGAAAACATCCGCGATTTTCGAGACTTCCCGACCGATGGCCGACTCCGAGAGCTTGGCGTACCGGCGGGTCATATTTGTATTGGTATGCCCCAGAACTTTGGCGATAATGTCGATGGGGATGCTCAATTCCATAGCTAAGCAGGCGAACGAGTGCCGAGCTACATGTGTGGTCAGCGTTTTATCTATGTTACAGATAGTTGCGATCTCCTTCAGGTAGCAATTCATCTTTTGGTTGCTCGGAACCGGTAACAGCTTGCCTTTCTCCAGACATATCTCGTCGTTCTCATACTTGCGCAGAATCTTGATAGCATGGGGCAACAACGGTATCGCGCTCATCACCCCTGTCTTCTCCCTCGGCTTGTGCACCCACAGCCGCCCGTCATCATCTTTCGAGATATGCTCCCGGCGCAAATGGTCGGCATCTGTGAAGGCGAGCGCAGTCAGGCAGCAAAACACGAAAACGTCCCTGACGGCTTCCAAACGACGATTCGGCATCTCTTTGGCGATGAGAGTGTCTATCTCCGACTTCACCAGATGATCCTTGGAGTAGTTGTGTTCCTCCTTTAGCTTGTAGCTCTGAAACGGATTCTTGGTGATCCACTCGTTCCGTAAACAGTAGAAAATGAAGTTCTTCAGACAGCACAGTAGATTCACCGCTCCGTTGTGCTTGCACCGGTAGCGGGTTTGCAGATAGGTATTAAAGCTGTCTATGTACTCGTAATTCACTGCTGAGAGCAGTATGTCCTCCTTCCCGCACACCTCTTGGGTGTAGGCGGTCAGATAGCGAAAAATACGATGGTACTTGTTCGCGGTCAGTTGGGTAATGCGCACGCCAACCTCCGTCTGCCGCTTCTCGCAATACTTGCCCAACTCGGCGAGGAACATCAATGCCGAGTGTTTCGGCTTGGCGAACCGTTCCTTGATTTGGACGGCGTTCCCCTCATGGCCTTCTTCGATCAACTGTTGCCTGATTTCGAGTATCGTTGCCCGAAAGTCATCGAGACAGGCGTTCACCTGACACGACAGCCGGTCGTTACCCGTCGCCCGTTCTTTCGTCTGATTCCACTTCGCCGGACTGACATGGCACTGGATGTAGATTTCGCTTTGCAACCCGTTGGTCGTAACCCGCGCCAGAATAGGTGCGAGGCCGTTTTTACCCGTCCTGCACTTGCGCAGCAGGAACAGGATTCTAAAAGTTTTTCGTTCCATAGTTTTTCCTCTTTTTTAGTGAGACAAAGTTATGCAGGAAAAACCGGAAGGTCGCTATGCAAACCATTGTGGATCAGCGAATAAATTGTGGATCAGCGAATAAAATCCCGTTTAGTGGTACATTTTCATGGCCGTGGGTTTGTACCACGAACAGGCCACGATTAGGGTACATTGTTCTTCGGAGAATGCGGCGGGCAAAATTTGCAACCATGCCGCATTTTGCTGATAATCAGGCTTATTTGCGCCTATTCGCCAACCACCACAAACAAAAAAGGGCCTCAAAATAAGACCCTTGGAGCGGAAAACGAGACTCGAACTCGCGACCCCGACCTTGGCAAGGTCGTGCTCTACCAACTGAGCTATTTCCGCAATATCTTTGGCTTTCTTTATGTCGGGCCCGGATGGGGCCTGCATCTTTTTGCCTGCTTAACTTGTCATATCATTGTTAAGCGTGACAAAAGTACTACAATTTTTTGAATCACCAAACATCGCGTCATTTTTTTCGATTTTTTTATTGCTATATGGCCAACCGGATATGGTAAACAGTAAATATTGGCAGGTAAATTGCAGTCAGATGGGAAACAAGCTCTAAAAACTTTGAACGATGAAAAAAGCATTAGTGGCGATTGGCGCAGTGGTGGTACTTATGGGTTCGTGCGGGCACAACAGGGGCGCGCAGGCGGAAAACGACGGACGCGATACGATGGCGGCAGCGCCGGTCGTGGAGAAAGAAAAGTATGTGCCTATACGGATCATTATAGAAAAAGAGCTTGCGTACGACCAGTATACGCTCGCCGATTCGTTTGTCTATAATAAGAAGACCCAGCGGTGGTTCCAATGGGATAAAGTGCGCGAACAGTTGCGTATCATCGATTCGATGCAGTTGGAGCCCACGACATGGGGGGTGCTGCAAAATAAGAGCAACGTTAACGGAGAGTCGCCTCTGGTCAGGGAATGGCATAGGAATGGGTATACGCGCGTGTCGGACCGCAACAATGTGGAGCGATACCAAAGCGTGCCGTTGTATACTCTGGATGACGCAAAGATCCCCGAGTTATATGGGCGTGACGGTTCGCCGGTGAGGATCGTGGGGATGGTCGACTCGCTCGACAGGGTGATCGTCGAGACTATAAATTTCGAGGGACGCTGGAGTATTCCTCAAAAGTATGTCAAGAACATTTCCGACACTGTGGCCTTCCACAGGGTGGGGATCGTCGACCGCACGATGCAGACTATAATGACGGTCGAGAAAGTTGGCGATAAGTGGCTGGTGCGCAGCATGAACCCCGCGACGACGGGTGCGCATAATCCGCCCTACCAGCAGCCCACGCCGTTGGGTATTTTCGTGGTGCAGGAGAAGAAGCCAAAGATGCTTTACACGAAGGACGGATCATCCGAACTTGCGGGATATGCACCGTGGGCGAGCCGGTTCAGCTGCGGCGGGTATGTGCACGGGGTTCCGCTCAACAGCGTCAATGCCGTGCCGATCGAGTTCAGTTGGTCGCTCGGCACGACGCCGCGGTCGCATATGTGTGTGCGCAACGCCACGTCGCATGCTAAGTTCTTTTATGACTGGGCACCGGTGTTCAATTCGCTGGTGGTGGTGATTGAATGATAGTGGTTGGTAGTTAATAGTTAATGGTTGATGGGGCGGCCGCGCGTTGAGCGCGGCCGCAGTTCTTATGGTTAATTCCCAGTCCGGAGCCAGCGGAGGACTGTGTGTAAGGGTATTGCGCGCTGGACAGCAGTCCTACGCCAAGGGTGGCTCCGGGACTGCAAAGGCCAACGCACTACCCACGCTCCCTGGCGGGCGCAAGAATGCGGCGAGCGTGAGCGAGCCGCATGCCACTATGGCAAACCACTCACAGTTCATCGCTGAACCGTGCTGGGGCGAGTTCATGCATATTATACCGCGATGCCATAACCGACCCGTAAGCCCCTGCCGATTTGATCGAGATCAGGTCGCCGCGCCGCAACTCGGTTATGGTCAACTCGTCGCGGAAGACGTCGGATGTTTCGCACACCGTGCCCGCGAGTATGTAACTGTGCTCCTCGCGCCCCACACCGTCGAGGTTCTCGACCGCATGACTTGCCTGATAGAGCGCGGGGCGCACAAGGTCGGTCATGCTGGCGTCGACGATGGCGACGTTGCGGCCCGTTGCAGTCGTTTTTGTGAACATCACGCGCGAGACGAGTTCGCCGCACTGCGCCACGATCGACCGCCCCAACTCGAAATGCACCCGACAGTCGGCGCCGATGCGCAGGTTACGGTGGAACGTGTCGAAATAGGCGTCGAAGTCGGGCATCGGTTCGGTGTCGGGATCCTCGTAATTCACCCCAAGTCCGCCGCCCACATTAATATGTTCGAGCCTGAACCCCTGCGCCGTGAACCACTCCCAGAGCATATTCACGCGCCGGCACAGCTTCTCGAATACCTGCATATTGCGTATCTGCGAGCCGATATGGAAGTGCAGCCCTACAACGCGCACGTTAGCCATGCCGCCCAACTCGGCCGTTAGTTCCGATATTTCACGGTATGATATCCCGAACTTGCTGTCGGCCTGCCCGGTAGAGATATATCGGTGGCTGTGCGGGTCTACGTCGGGATTTATACGCAGGGCGATGTCGGCCACGCGCCCCATTCCGGCGGCAAGTTCGTTGATGATTCCCACTTCCTGCCGCGATTCGCAGTTGAACGCGAAAATCCCCTGTTCCAGTCCGTAAATTATCTCCCCGTCGCTCTTGCCGACCCCTGCGTAAACCACTTTCGAAGCTGGAAACCCATTCTCGATGGCGAACCGCACCTCGTTCCCGCTCACGCAATCGACCCCCAAACCATAGCGGCGCACGAGCTCGCACACGCGCGGTTCGAAGTTGGCCTTCAGGGCATAGTGCACCTCATATCCGTGTCGGGCCGAGGCGCGGGCGACAGCCCCCAGCGTGCGTTCCAGCAGCTCCATGTCGTAGAGATAGAACGGCGTCGGGATGCCGCGCAGCCTGTGTGTGATCCTCGCGCTAAGCATGGCTGAACAGATTATCGTTAAGGCTTTGCAGGAACTCCCGCTTGTACTGCGTGTCGATCAGCATCGCCATGCTCCGGTGGCTTGCACCGTATGATATCATCTTCACGGGGATAGTTCCCACGCTCCCGAATATCCTTGCCGCGATGCCGCGCGCCGAATGCTCCATGTTCCCTACCACGCACACGATCGTGTTGTCGCGCTCGACCTCTATGGTGCCGAGCGCCGAGAGTTCGGCGGCAATTTCGTCGAGGTGGCAGTCGCTGTCCACGGTGAGCGACACGGCTACCTCCGAGGTGGTGATCATATCTATCGGCGTGCGGTGGCGCTCGAAAATCTCGAACACCTGCCGCAGGAAACCGTAAGCCATAAGCATGCGCGCCGAACAGATGCGTATCACCGTGATGCCGTCCTTCGCCGCGACTGCGTGGACGCTCCCGTCCGTCCCGTTACTCTTTTGCGCCATCGCCTTCTCGGGTGCGTCGGTTATCGTCGTCCCTTCGGCCTCGGGGTCGAGGGTGTTCTTCAGAAGTACCGGGATTCCCCGCTCCTTACACGGGATAATGGTCGCCGGGTGGAGGATCTTCGCCCCGAAATAGGCCAGCTCGGCCGCCTCGTCGAAACTCATGCGGCGGATGGGGTGGGTGCGCTCCACATATCGGGGGTCGTTGTTGTGCATCCCGTCGATATCCGTCCATATCTCGACCTGCTCCGCCCCGATCGCTGCCCCGATAAGCGCCGCGCTGTAATCGCTGCCGCCGCGCCCGAGGTTGTCGAGGTTGCCGTCGCTGTCGGTGCAAATGAAGCCCTGCGTTATATATAAGGTGCCGTCCTTGCGGAGCCCGGCGAGTTTTTCCCTGATAAGACGTGTGTCGATGCGGCCGTCGCCGTCCTTGCGCATAAAATCGGGGGCGTGGAGCAACACGGCTTTCCGCCCGCTTTCGACAAGGTGCATCGTGAATATAGCCGAAGTTATTAGCTCGCCTTGTGCAAGTATCGCCCTCTCCGACAGTTCGTTGCGATACCATACAGCCGCGTCCGCGATCACGCCGAGCGCATTTTCCAACAGTTCGAGTGCCTCGGTGCGGGCGCCGTTGAGCAACTCGTTTATGCAATCGGTATATTTCGCCCTTATGTTCCCGACTATCTCCGCTATGCGTTCGTTGCCGCCGCCTTTCTGTGCGGCCGCGCATACTGCGACCAGCGCGTCGGTTGTGCCCGACATCGCCGAAAGTACCGTTACCGTTGCCTTGCGTGAGGCGATTATCTCCGTCACCCGCCTCATATTCGCGGCCGATCCAACCGATGTCCCTCCGAATTTAAGAACCCTGCTCATGTTTGTTTCTTAACTTTTATCCGTAAATGTAGTATTATTCTCGTTTCAGCGGGTAAAAATAGCAAAAATAGTTAAGAAAAACATATTGAATGGATAAAAACTAATAATTACACATTGAAAGTGTAAATTAATTGATAACGACCATTAATTTAACAATTAGTGTAATTATTGCTTGGCGGCCCACAAGGTACGTCGTCCCGAAGACTTGTGTCTGATTTGGGAACTCTTGAAAGCGGTGATCTGTTGCCCGCTTTACTTTAGAGGGTTTCTACTATGATTTCCTCCCCATTTCTGAACGGTATGCTCCCGTAGTCTGACCGGAGTTTTCGATTTCAGGCGCGAAGGTATCGCGGTGTCCCGGCTGGCGAGTCGGGCAGCATTGCAAGACCGAGGCAAGTTCTGCGAATAATCTTCCTCTTTCCCGTACCCGTACCCAACGGCGGGCAAGCGTATTTTTTCACAAAATCCCTCCGTCTTATCCAGCGTCCTATCGCGGCTCCATTTCGACCTTTATCGTAATTGTCGTGCAATGGAGTGATGCATTTGTATACGAATTCCCGACAATTTACTAACTTTGAAAAATATAATCGGCAAACCGGAAACATTTCCGGCTGTGGGACTAAGCGAGTTAAAACAATAGATGTCGAATACCGGCCATAATGATGACTATTTCACTGAGGGTTTGAGAAACAGATCGCATACTGTTTTCGAAGCCCTTTTCAGGCATTATTACCCGGGGGTCTACCGGTTCGCCTATTCCTATCTTATGAACCGCCATCATGCCGAGGATATCGTTCAGGACGTATTTGCCTCGCTGTGGCGGGGTGCGCAATCGTTGCCCGAGGGGGTTAACCTCCAGAATTATATCTACACGGCTGTGAAACACGCCTGTTTCGACCACTTGAAACATATTCGCGTGGTGGATTCGAATAAACAGAAACTCGTCGAATCGCTTATCTTTTCGGGTACCTTCGAATATGAGGAAGACCCATGTTTGCAGGAGAAGATTGCCGAGTGTATGGCGCTTCTTCCCGACCAGCAGCGGCAGGTCCTCGAACTGAAGATAAACCAACGCATGGGCTACAGGGAGATAGCGTCACGGATGAATATCTCCGAGGGCACCGTCCATACCCACATCAAAAGGGCCTATCAAACCATCCGCAAAAATCTGCCGGCACTCTATATCCTGCTCAGGGTGTGGGGCGTTCTGTGATATTTTCTCATAATTTTTCGTGAATAACATGTACCCCGTTTCGGGGCATGGTCGTCATATTCATATACGGACTGAAAAAACTTTCGATATGGATATGGAATGGAGTGCGATTAAGAATGTGGCGTGCGGCACGGCGTCGGAGGAAGAGACGCGTAATGTGAAGCAATGGGCGGCAGGCTCGTCCGCGCGCCGTCGCTTCCTGCGCGACGCAATGCGGTTCTATGCCCCGGGATCGCGGGCGGAGGAGGAATTCATGACGGATATTTCCACGGAGCAGTTGGATGCAGCGTGGCACAGGGCCGATCCCATGCGACGACGACGGCTTCGTGCTGTGCGATGGGCGATGGGCGGCGGCTTCGGCAGCCGTTGTGGCGCTCGTTGTGGGAGTGCGCATGCTACTGCCCGGCGGCCCGGATATACCTGTGCCAGAAAGGGCGGTACAAGTCACGCTGGCCGATGGGACGGTATATGATATTAAGGCCGACGCAGGAGAGGACATGGTCATCCCGGGCTTCGAGGTCTCGCAGGACGGCAGCCTTGCTCAAACCAACACGTTGCCGGCGGAAGATGGCGGGCAGCCGTCATTTATCGAGATCAGTGTGCCGCACGGCACGACCTACACCCTCGTCATGGCCGACAGCACCCGGATAAAGCTGAACGCCCGGTCGAGCCTGCGTTTCTCGTCGTCGCAGGTGGACGAAAGAAGGGTTGCCCTGAACGGCGAAGCATGGTTCGAGGTTGTGCGTAACGAGCAAAGGCCGTTCGTGGTCGAGGCAGGTGGGGCGACGGTGCGCGTTCTCGGGACGGATTTCAATGTGAGGGCATATGAAGGCGGAAGTTCGTCGGTAGTCCTCGTATCGGGGTCTGTCGAGGTAGGTGCTGGTGACCAGCGACGCACGCTCTCGCCTGGCGAACAGTGCGACATCGAAGGTGACAACCTGAGCGTCACGCCGGCCGACCTGTCGGCGGCGTTGGCATGGAGCGACAACAAATTTATCTTCAAGGACGCCCCGCTGCATGCCATCACGGAAGAGCTGTCGCGGTGGTATGGCGTGGAGGTGCTCTACGAGCAGCCAGACCTTCGCGGCGAACGTTTCTATGTCTTCGTCGAGCGTAGCGGGTCGCTGGTGGAGGTGATGGACAAGATCGCCAAGACCGGCATCGTCTCCTACCGCACGGAGCCCGGCAAATTGATAATCTCCGATTAAGCCTGTTTAATAACTTGTTTGGAATCTAATCTCACAAACTAAATAATGCGATATGAGTAAAAAACTACTAACCAAACCCGGCGGATCGCCGTGGCGGGCCGGAGCATTCTCTCTACTGCTCCTGTGCATGGCGCTGGCCGCCGTTTCCACGGGCCGGCTTGCGGCCCAGGGCGCAAACCAACTGCGGATAACGATCGACGTAACCAACCAGCCGATGGCGAGGGTGATCGAACAGGTGCATACCCAAAGCGGGTATGAATTCGTATTCAACTCCGTGGATGTCGGGAATCAACCGAATGTCACGCTGAAACTCGACGCCGTCCCCCTGCGCGAAGCGCTCGACGCCATATTCAGGGATAGCGACCTCGTGTGGACGATTGAGAACCGCACGGTGACCATCCGCCGCGCGGCGGCACAGCAGGGTCAGACGATGATGACCGGAACTGTAAGGGACGCGGAAGGAACTCCAGTAGCCGGAGCGAGCGTTATAGTAAAAGGGACGACCAGAGGCGTTGCGACCGACACCGACGGACGGTTCGCCATCGCCGCACAGAGGGCCGGAGAGCATATTCTGGTCATCTCGTTCCTGGGGATGCAGACGCAGGAGGCAGCGTGGCGCGGCCAACCTCTGGAAGTGGTGATGCAGGCGACTTCCCAAAATATCGACGAGGTGGTGGTGCGCGGCAATATCAATGTAAGGGATGAAAGCCAGGTAGGATCGTCGGCCTCGTTCAATAGGGAAGAACTGCGCAAGGTGGGCAACAGCAACGTGATCCGCAGCCTTGCCAACCTCGACCCCTCGTTCCAGATCGTCGAGAACCTTGCCGCGGGATCCAATCCCAACGCCATGCCCGAGATCAGGCTACGCGGCCAGTCGGGCTTTCCCGACCTGAGGGGCGAATACATATCGAACCCCAACCAGCCGCTCTTCATCCTCGACGGTTTCGAGGCGAACCTCACCAAAGTGATGGACATGGATATGGACAGGGTGGAGAGCGTGACGATCCTCAAGGACGCAGCCGCAACAGCCCTCTACGGTTCGAGGGCGGGCAACGGAGTTGTGGTTATCGAGACGCGCCGCCCGCAGGCCGGCGAACTGAGGTTCTCCTACACCGGCAGTCTCAATGTCCAGGCCCCCGACTTGAGAAGCTACAACCTGACCAACGCTGCCGAGAAACTGCGCGTAGAGAAGGAGGCCGGACGCTATACGAATACCGATAACGACAATCCCCACGAGCAATACGACCTCGATCTGAAATATAACGCAATATTGGAGGAGGTAATGCGTGGTGTCGATACCTACTGGCTCAGCAAGCCGCTGCGCACGGGCATAGGCCATAAACACACACTGTATCTGGAAGGCGGGACGGAGACGTTCACCTATGGACTCGATTTCTCGTACAACAACGTTGCCGGGGTAATGAAAGACTCCCACCGCAACACGGTAGCGGGCGGGGTTTCGGCTACCGTTATAAGAACCTCGTTATTCGCAACATCCTCGACATTGCCTATAACCGAGGAGACGAATCGCCCTACGGCACTTTTCGCGAATACGCCAACATGAACCCCTATTACCGCGCTACCAACGAGCGGGGGGAGATCGTGAAAATTCTGGACAACGCCCCGGCCACGGGTTCCATTGTGACCAACCCGCTCTGGAACAGCACGCTCAATACCGTCGATTTCTCCGAATACTCGCAGTTTACCGAAAACCTCGAAGTTGAGTGGCGCTCCGATTTCGGACTGTCGGCGCGAATGCGCGGAAGCGTCAGCCGGACAGACAACGGCAATGAACTTTTCCGCCCCTCCAGCCACACCGAATTCGCCAATTACAGTGAAGAGGATTGGGGACGGCGAGGCAGGTATACCTACGACGACGGCATGTCGTTCCGCCTGGCGGCCGATGCGAACGTGAACTACACGAAGTTTTTCGGCGCCCACTACATCTCGGCATACGTCGGATGGACACTCAACGAGTCCACATCGCGCAATGTCTCTTTTATGGCCGAAGGTTTCACGAACAACTATGTCGAAGACATAACTTTCGCCCGCCAATACCCTCGCACCGGCAGCCCCACGGGTAATGAATCCACCACACGTTCGGTCGGCGTCTACTCGACCGTCAACTATTCTTACGAAGACCGTTACCTGTTCGAGGGGTCGATCCGCGTGAGCGGCTCGTCGCAGTTCGGACGCAACAACCCCTGGGGACAGTTCTGGTCGCTCGGCGCGGGATGGAACCTTCACAAAGAGAAATTCATGGAGAACGTCCGGTTCGTCGACAGGCTCAAAGTAAGGGGATCGGTGGGCTTCACCGGTTCCGAGGAGTTCAGTTCCTACCAGTCGCTGGCCACATACGCATTCAACACCAATACCAATCCCTATCTTGGGGAATACGGCGCTTTCCTGCTGGGGATCGAAAACCCAGACCTGCGCTGGCAGCGCAAATTCGAGAAAGGGGTGGGGGTCGACATCGAAATGTTCGACCGTAAACTCGTCGCCACCTTCGACTACTACTCTTTCAACACCGAAGACCTGTTGACCGACGTTACGATCGCACCCTCGACGGGTTTCAACTCCTATAAGGCCAACATAGGTCAGACGCGCAACCGCGGTTTCGACGGGCGCATAAGCTATCGGGCGTGGAATGACGCCGCGCGGCAAAACTATCTGAACGTCTCGGTCGGTTTCTCACACAACGTGAACAAGGTGCGCAAAATATCGAACGCCCTCGCCGCCTACAACGAGGAGCAGATATCGGCTTTCGACAACCGCCCGAAGGTGATGTACATAGAGGGGCAGTCGCTCAATGCCATTTGGGCGATGCCGTCCTATGGCATCGACCCGGCGAGCGGCCGCGAGATATTCGTGCGCCCCGACGGTACGGTCACTTTCGATTACTACCCCGATTTTTTGGCCGTTTGCGGTGACACGGAACCCAAACTCAGCGGCGTTATGGGCATCAACGCCAACTATGAGGGTTTCAGCCTCAATGTGACCATGAACTACCGTTTCGGCGGCCAGATCTACAACCAAACGGTGGTCGACAGGGTGGAGAACGCAAATATATCCAACAACGTCGACCGCCGCGTATTCTCCGACCGGTGGTATGCGGAAGGCGACACGAGTTGGTTCCGAACCATAAGGAACGCCGCTCGCTCGCCCTC
>QMCD01001584.1_pt1 | contig 13582 bp, 11 predicted proteins | sample 1821841 | NCBI WGS metagenome assembly QMCD01 (sample SAMN01991225, study PRJNA193472) | Termite gut metagenome, whole genome shotgun sequencing project. | isolation source: worker | host: Macrotermes natalensis | reverse complement strand
CCTGTATTCGACCCGACGGATAGTAAAGGTATGCGCTCGTATGCGTTGTCTGTGGCTCTGGGTTCTCACACTCGCCATACCCAGCAAACACAAGCCCAACCCCGACGAACAGAGACAGGCCGCACAACAAAGTGACCGAAATTTTCATCTCATATCTCCTTTTACGTTAAAGATGGCAGAAGTCCCACACCGATGTCACTTGGTTATTGTGACTCAAGAAAAAAAAATCAAGAGCCACCGCGACAAAAATCATCCTTTTCTTGACATTTTTCACAAAATTTCTGAAAAATGTTGCAAGTGCTGTAGGAAGAAGAGGTTGAAATGATTTCTTGCACCCTCTCGTTATGGAATAACCGCTCAAGTTGTGTTATAATTCCTTCTGCCCTTTGGGGCGTCTTGCAGATAAATTTCACACGCTCAAATCGAAATGACTAAAAAATTCGGAATTATCGGTTGTGGTATGATTTCCCATTTTCACGCCAAAGCCATCGAAGCGGCGGGCGGACGGCTCGTCGCCTGCTTTGACCGCGTGCCCGAAGCGACCGGGCGGCTCGTGAACGATTATCCGAACTGCAAACCGTTCACCGATCTTCAAACCTTTCTGGCCGAGGATTTTGATATTGTAACGATTGGCACGCCAAGCGGCACGCATCTCGAACCCGCCGTCGCCGCCGCCGAGGCCGGCAAGCATGTCATCGTTGAAAAGCCGCTGGAAATCACCCTCGACCGCTGCGATCGAATCATTGCCGCCTGCAAAAAGGCGGGTGTGACCTTGTCCACAATTTTTCCAAGCCGCTTTCATCATGCTGCTCGGCAGATCAAATCCGCTCTTGAAGCGGGCCGGTTTGGCCGATTGACCTTGGGCGATGCGATTATCAAATGGTATCGGACGCAACAGTATTACGACAGTGGCGCATGGCGGGGTACGTGGGAACTCGACGGTGGCGGCGCACTGATGAATCAGGGGATTCACACCATCGACCTGCTGACGTGGCTCATGGGGCCTGTTGCGGAAATTTCCGCTCAGACGGCCCTCTTGGCCCACGAACGTATTGCCGTGGAAGACACTGCGGTGGCCACGTTGAAATTTGCGAGCGGCGCACTCGGCACGATTGTCGGTACGACGGCCTCGTACCCCGGTTACTTGAAGCGAGTGGAAATAAGCGGCACGACTGGCTCCGCGGTGATGGAAGAGGAAGACTTGGTCAAATGGGATTTTGCCGTTGTCGCAGCGGAAGATTCGGCCATTCGTGGCGCCATGGAAAACCGTCAATCCGGCGGCGGCGGTGCGGCCGACCCTTCGGCCATCGGCTTTATGGGCCATGCCAAACTCTTCGCCAATGTCATCGCCGCCATTGATGGTCAAGAAGAATTGCTCATTGACGGAAACGAAGGACGCCGCAGCGTCGAAATCATTTTGGCCGTCTACAAAGCCGCCGAGCTGGGCCAAGCCGTCAAATTGCCGCTGGAAAAAGACCCTGAACTGAACGCGCGAAAAAATGGCGTCGACGCGACGTAGACGACAGGTTTGCCTGTGCGGAGTTTGCTATTTCGTCCGTTTGTCCGAAGATTTTTTGGCTTTTTGTAGCGCGTCGAACATGCCGCCGGATTCTTTTGGCGCGAGTTCTTCTTTTTCCCCTGTTACAGGCGATGATGCGGTCTTAGACGACGCGGTGGAGGACGATGTCGTGGACGATGGTTTCGCCATTTGCTCCATCGCTCGCCGCCGCTTGCGCATGGAAAGTTTTTGAAACAGTGACACGGATTTTTCCGGCGTGCGATTGGCGTTACTGTTTTCAGCTCGGTCATGCTCTTGCAGCGTCACGGGAATACGCCGTAATCGCGCATTCAGCCGTTTCACCCAACTGCCTAGCCAGCCGGTGCGTCGTTGGAAAATTTCCGCCACGAGACAAAAAATCGCTCCGTAAATCAGCCACGACGACAAATCAAAATAGCGAGGCACTTTCGGAATATCCTGCCACATTCCCGGCAATTCCACACGTTCCTTGCCGTTGGTCGTGGCTGCCAAGTGCCGAAGCAATTCCGCGCCTTTGCCCGGACCGGTCGGCTCGAATTCCGGCGAGTAGGGCAGACAAACCGGCGGCAAATTGTATGGTTTGATTTCGTTTTGCTCCGTCAAAAGCAGGGTCGCTTGAATCGTTTCGTTGCCGGTGAGCGGTACGGAAATTCCCAAAAGTTCCGGTTCCAACCAGCGCAACGGCGCGGTCGCCGTTTCAATGCCGATGCCCGGCGTCTGCTTCATGATCGTGACGCTGGGCATTGCCTCAAAATGATTGTCCAGCTCGGGATCAAGGTGCAAATGAATCTGCGCACCGCCGTCATTCAGCGTCTGCGTGAGCATCATGTTGTTCGGCAAGCTCGGCGTTTTGCCCGCCGTCCATTTTCCCAGTCCCGCCAACAGATTATTGTACTCGTTCCACTGGGCCATCGCGCCGGTGAAAGGGCCGTCAACTTGGCCGAGATAGCAGAGCACTCGCCCCAGCCCGGCTTGCCATGATGCCAGAATGGGAGCCTTGTAATCGTCGTCGGTCACGGCAGACGGCAGCGCACCGGGCTTGATGTACGCGAGATTGTAGCCGCCAAGATTTGGCGGAACCGGAAAAGCGCGGTCCGACAGTGCCGTCATGCCGCCGGTGAAATGGAACGGCGTCGGCTCTTCCAAAAACGTGCTGCGCGAAATCGTGAACGTATCCAGCGCAAACAGTCGCGGCAATTCGTTCGCCTGCTCCGTAAAATAAATGCTCCCGCCGCCGACTGCGGCAATGTCCTTGCAAAGCTGGGCCGTGCTGTCGCCTTCCGTCCCCAGGGCGATCACGCTGCATGTCATGCCCGCCTTTTTGCAATTTTCAAGCAATTGTACATAATTTCCGGGTTCTTCCGTGTCATCCGCATCGGTGAATAAAATGACATGTTTCGTTTCCGCCTTCGCTTCGGCAAGCATTTTTGTCGTGGCCACAAGTCCCGTGTACACAAAAATGCCGCCGCCGCCGGGGCCGGTGCGAAGGATCGTGTCGCGGTCGTTTTTCGGATCCGTGTTTCGTTTCAATTTCAAAATCGTCTGTACGCCCGTGTCGCAGGTCAGCACGGCCACCTCATCCATCGGCATCAAAATGTTGAGCACTTCCGCCGCGCCGAGGTTGGCCAGGTCCATTTTGATCTTGCCCCCCGGCACGATCATACCCATCGAGCCGGAACAGTCCATCAAGACGGCCACCGCGACGGCCAGTTTTCGGTGCTCTTTTCGTAATTCCATCGACACGGGCAGAATCGGATCGAGCGGCGATTGATAGTATCCGCCCAGTGCGTAAGCGTTTTTCCCGCCCGTCATCATCAAGCCGGAACCGGTCTCCTTGAGCCACGCCGCCATGAGTTCCATGCCCAAAACGCCGATCTGCGTTGACGGCACGTTTTCGATGACGATGCCACAGTAGCGGCTCAGTTGGGGCAACGACCATTCGATTTCGTCCGCCGCCGCCGTTTCAACATCGATGCCCGCGTTTTGCAGCACTTCGGCGAATTTTGAGATCACCATCCCGCCTTCGGACCGTTGTGCGAGAAGCAAGAGCGGCTTATCGCCTTCCACTCCGACTAATTTTCGCGCGGAATTATTCTCCGGTACGGGGTCGTCGGCCTCGCCTCGGATTTTAAGTTCGCATGACGATGTTCCGGGAGTGCCTGCCACGAGCAGAAAATCGAGTCGGTTGCCGCCGGAATTCATGCCGCGCGTCCCTTGGGCTACCGTTACGCCGTTGTGCAAGAGTTCATACTCAATATCCTGTGACACAGGCACATCGACCCAGCCGGTGATTTTGAAGACTTCGTCGGGCAGCACGCTGTCCGGGGCGTCAATCGACCGGATGGCCACATCGCCCACCGCAGGCCGCTCCATGACCCGGTAATCAACCGCAATGCCTCGCTGCACGAGCTGCGAAATCTTTTGGGACGGATTCTCGCCCGTCCATCGGCCATCGGACAGAATCAAAAGCCGCCCCTTGTCGCCCACCGGAATCAGGGACAACGCATTGTCGATTGCCTCGGAAAGGTTTGAGGCGTCTTCATTATTGTTACTGACGAAGTCGCCGAACTCGCCGCCCGCCGCGCCGCCGGGAACGCGCTCGGCATAAGATGTCGCACCGAAAGACACCACGCCCAATCGGTCTTCCCGGCCAATGTGATTGAGCAGCAAGTTGATCGCGCTTTTCTGCCGGCCAGAGGAATCGACGGGCATCGATCTGCTGCGGTCGGCGACTACGACGACGGTCCCGCTGCGTGCGGGCATTTTCAGCATTGGCCCGGTCATGGCAAGAACAATCAGCAGCAAAGCCGCCACGCGCAGCACGGAAAGCAGCCGCGACGGAATGCGCCAGAAATAGAGCGAACACGCGAGCGGAATCAAAAGAAGGAACCAAACCGGCTGCTGGAAAAACATGGGGGCATTATATCACAAAATCGCGCGACGGGTTAGCGTTTTCACCACACGAGATCATAATCCTGCTGATTGTTTTTCCCACGCAAACTTTCCAGCGTCACGCCCTTGTCATCTTTCCCGTTCGGCCCGAAGGCGTACAGAAGAAACGGCGCATTCTCTTGTTGCTCCGGCTTGTATATCCAACTTTTCCGGCCCGTCGACGGTTCCAGCGGAATTTCGTCCAGATATTTCGGTACGAGATTTTTCAGTTCCTGCGGATAATTTCCTTCTGCGATTTTGTAACGTTCCAAGGCGATGGCCAGTTGGAGCAGCATGAGATTCGTGTTGGCCTGATTTGCACCATTTTGGATACCGCCGAAACTCGGCATTATAACAGCCACCACCTGATCGGCCATGAGACGTGATCGAGTACGAATCAGCGGTACGGACAATGCAAACTCCAGCGTACCGATGTTTTTCTTTTCAACGATAAGAGAATCCCACACGCCTGAATACTCCATCATTTTTCGTGGATTGACCTTCCATGACGAATCACCGACACGCCTTGCCGCTTCCTCGCCCAATTCTGCAACCCGTTGATTGGCAAGATTCAAATCGAAAGGCAAATACGCCAACGACCGTATAGCTCGGAATACGTCGGAGTCCTGTACCCCATAAGCTTCCGCGATATGTTTTACTCCGTATCGGCGCATATTTTGCAGGACATCGTAAACCATAAAGTGCTCGAACTCCGTGTTAATCACTTTTTGTTTCGGCAGCGCGGCCAGTTCCACCGCAAAGCGTTCCAGCTGTTCCGCCGTGAGATTGCCGTGTTTGAAAATTTGCCGGGCCGCTTCAAAGCCTTGACCATCGCAGGACACCCCGACCACATGAACGACAAATATCGGATCGCCCATAAAATGCTTGCGGCCTAGATAGTATATGCTCATTGCGTCATAAATGGCTCCGTCCGTATCGCCGCGTCCCAATCGTTCCGTAACGCGAACCCGTAAATCTCGGATAAAGGCACGGTTGGCCTGCACATCCGGCAGCAAAATGGCCCACAGTCCGCCGGCCCTTTTTCGCCAGCAAACGAAATTCGGTTTCCGCACGGCCACGCCGAAAAGATCAAGCACCGGCGAACGTTCCTTCACCCACGCCGCAATTTCGGGATGATCTTCCGCTTTCCACGGGGCCGAGGAAAGCTTATCCCATAATTTTTGATCTTCATCACTATATTTCTGTTCGGCAGCGTCGTCCACTTCTCTTTTTTCTTTGCTGAGATTATACAGATAACTAAAAAAGTCCGGGTTACGCAAATACTCCGGCTCTTCATACGGATCGATATTCATGTGCTCGCACAGCGGAATCCACGTTTTTTCAAACCAGTTTTTAAGGTGCGGCTCTGAGCTGGGAACTTTGCCTGATATTTCGTCCCACGAAAAGCGTTGTGCCATCATGTTTTGCTCCAGCACGCTTGGCCCGCAGGCAGCGATGAGGAGCCGCTGGCCGTTGTCTTCGGGCGGCGAGAGTTTGTCGAAGTATGATTGTTCAAACACAGCGAAATAGTCGGGCAGCCCATCCGGCCCCGTGGGCGCGTCGATGCCCGTGGCTTCCGGCGTGTTTTTGGGGCACGACGGCACGAGACAGAAATAGCCGGCGAGCAGAAGTAATGTCAGTGCGTAAAATCGGCGTTTTTTGTAGAACGGTTTCGTCATGGTCAAAATTTCTTGTTTGGTCAGCGTGGCCGCTTGGGTCGCGCTAACGCGGTTGATATTCCGGCATCGTTCGTGTTAATCGGAACAAACTCGGTTCTTCTCTTTTTTTCGTTTCCATTTTTTGTACCGGTATTCCGACCTCGGCAATCCGCATCACGTCAATCGGCCTTCGCAGCTTGGCGATTTTCGCTTCATTCAATTCCATGACCGCATAGCCCGGCGGCGGAGGAGGATCGGGCTTGTTTTCTGGAACGGGAATGTTTTGCAATCCATACATCAAGCCGGCCCCCAGTATGAAGCAACACAGTCCCACTGCAAGGTAACGGCCCACGGTGGCATAACGCAACCAATCATTTGGTCGGTACTCCGGCGCAGCGTATCGAAACGGCGTTTGCCGTGTTACATTTTTTAACACACGCGGCTTGAAGGCTGCGAGCTTTTGTTCAAAATTGTTCATGGTGTTTTCATTGTTCTAAAATTTCTCGCAGCCTCTCCAACGCCCTCTGATAATCCCAATGCACCGAACTGCTCGGTCTGCCCGTCAATTCCGCAATTTCTTTGAACGTCAGGCCACCCCAGATTTTTGAGACGACAATTTCCCGCCATACCGGCTCCAGCTTTTCCAACGCACGCGTCAATTCCGCACCGTCAAAAAGCGGCTCGTCCGGGAATCGCTCTGCAATGTCTTCAAACCAATTCGGCACAGACTCTTGCCGGTAGCGGTTTTCGCGTCGCCGCCGATCAATGGCCTCATTGCGAACCACACGAAACAGCCACGCACGCGGCGAATCCGGGGGCAATTTTTCTTCTTGAAGCAACTTGAGAAACGCCTCTTGCACGACATCTTCCGCCGCCGCTGCCATTCCCACCGAAAACAACCACTGCCGGGCATACAGAACCAGGCCCGGCGCGCAGTCTGCGAACAATTCCGAGTAATCAGGCGGTCTGGATGACATGGAAAAGCGTTCCTCGTTTAGAAAGAAGACGTTTGAGGAATGCAAGAATCCAAGAAAACAGGAAAATTGGCAAGAAACGTGCGCATGACACACCCCGCGCGTTTCTGTTGCTCAAAACACCGCCCGAAAAGTCCGACGCCGGGGGGCTTGTTGACTTGACGCAACTCGAAACTTTCGAGCGGCGTGGGCATAACGGCAAGAACCTCGTCATTCCCAAGAAGGCGGGCACGACGGTTTCGGAAAACGAATTTTATTTCGGGGCCAGCGTGGCACTGATGCGTTTGTCGCTGACTCGCTTGGGCGGGGCCTCAATTTTGGCCACTTCTTCGAGATCGGTGATGATCTGGTTGATGACTTTTTGGCCTTCGTCGATGTGAGCGAGTTCCCGGCCTTTGAAAGTGATGGTGATTTGGACCTTGTCTTTGTTGGCCAGAAATTCCTTGATCTTGTTGACTTTAACGAGAATATCATGCTCACCGGTCTTGGGGCGAAGCCGCACTTCCTTGAGCTTCGTCTGGTGCGTGTGCTGCTTGGTCAGCTTTTTTTTCTGCTGGTAGCGGAACTTGCCGTAATCCATGATGCGGCAGACCGGCGGTTTGTCGTTGGCGGCGACCTCGACCAAATCAAGGCCCGCCTGCTTGGCTATTTCCAAGGCTTCACGGGTGGCAATAATTCCCAATTGCTCGCCCTCTGCGGAAATAACACGTACCTGCGGCACACGAATGGCCTCATTGATTCGCTGCTTGTCTTTGTCCCGTTCCCGATAGTCCATCCTCCTCAGCGCCATACATTCTCCGTTTTGGGTTAATGAGTCAACAGTGCCGGCCAACAGCGTTTGACGCCAGCCAAACCTTTCTTATTGTACCATACCCGATTATTTTGAACAATCAAGATTTCCCTGGCGAGTTTACAGAAAAAAACAGATCAATTCCACGGCATGTTTTGGCCAGCGCGAGACTAATGCAGGAAAAAACGCTTCTGCGGTGGTTGTCCCTTGCAGTTTTGAGCAACAATTGTTATGCTTGCGCAGATTGTAGCGATTATCTCGCTTTTGGTTGAGGTCAGTCTCGGCATTTTCTCCCAATAAATCGAAAAATCTTTGACTCAAGGGAAGTGTTTTCCGAAAGTGATAAGGACACTTCCTTCTGTCGCTGAGTTTATGAACATGAAGGAGTGTCTGATGAAAAAAAACTGGTGTCTGTCAATCGTTCTGGCCTTCATCCTGATCGGGTTGAGCTGCCTTGTTTCCTTGCTACGTGAACAAGTTTTCGCTCAGCCACAGGCGGTACCGCAACAGACGCCGGCAGCGACGCCACCAGTGCAAGGCCCGGCGGTGGTGATTCGGCAGCAGCCTGAGTTGCCTCGCTGCTTTGTCGACGTGACGCTGATGGATGATCCGGTCGTGCCCGGAAAAAAGGTGCAAATTATAACTATTGTTGATACCGAATCGAAACACATCCTTGTTTATCAGTCGGATATGGGCAAGGTAAAGCTCTTAAGCACACGGAATTTCCAGCCCGACTTGATGTATGACCAATTCAACGCCGTTGAACCGACCCCCAGCGAAATCCGCCGAGAGGCGCAGCGGTTGCGCGACCAAATGCAGCGCAATCCGGCACTGAGCAACAAACCCCAGTAAACAAACCCGACAGGGGCAACCCCAATAACGCGAGACGAACATCATGAATTCGACGAACTCGGAATACTATTCCCTTGAAAAGGCATCGGAAGTTCTCGGTCTTCCCACGGCGGAGGTCAATCGTCTGCGCGAGAAAAGCCAGCTCCGTGCGTTCCGAGACGGGGCCACTTGGAAATTCCGCAAAGTCGATGTGGATAATTTTCTGGCGGAAACGATCCGAAATCGCGGCAAAAACAATCAAGAAGACAACGACACCGATTTCGACCTGCTGGGACTCGATGACAGTGGTGCCCCCGCCCTCACCGACGAAGCGTCGCTGGATGACCTTGCCAATGAACTGCCTGCGGAAGAAGCGATGATTTCGCTGGACAAAAAGGTTGATGATTTCGCACTCGACGACGATCTTCTCGCCGACGATGGCCTGAGCTTGTCCGAGGATTCGGGAGCCTTGCTTTTGGACTCATCGGACAGTTCCAGTGTTGGCCTTGCCGTGGCGGAAGATGCGGGGGACGGCGGCGATGGCGGACTCGAACTGGTAAATGATGTGGATGATGCTCCACCGCTCTCGCCGGAGCCGGACGAGAGTGACGACTTCCTTGAATTGGACGATGATATTTTGGCACTGGCGGATGACGACATGTTGTCCGACAGCACCTCGACCATCAATATCCCGGTGGAAGATGATTTCCAACTCACACCGGACGCCGCCCTGTCTTTCGACGACTCGGAAAGCTCTTCGCAAGTCATTGCACTGGATGAGGCCGGCATGTTTGGCGAGGCGAGCGAGGATGCGGCTGGCGCAGTGCCGTTTGAATCCCCGTTTGGTGCAGCGGCGGACATGCCCTCCTTCGATGCTGGTTCGCCGGGAGTGGGTTTCGGAGCCGCTCCGGTAGGGGCCGGAGCATTCGGAGCAGGGCCTTCGGTGGATTTTGCTTCGACTGGCCCGGCCTTCACGCCCCAGGCCACGTCCACCGAAGCCGATTACGGCCCCGGAACGGTTGTCGCCCTCTTTTTTGCCGCCTTCCTGCTCGTCTGTTCCGGTGTCATGGTGCTTGATCTGATTATCCATATCTGGAGCTGGGGCGAACCCTTTGTCATCAGCAGCACGCTTATGAACATGATCGCGGAAATGGCCGGGTTGAAATAACGCTGCGGGACATTAGAATATGCCCGCCCCCGCACGGAGCCTGCCCTCGACTTTGATCGGGGCGGGAGTGGCGGTTGCGGTATCATTCTAATACGGTACTCCAGTCCGTTTTGCCCTCATCGCCCCGCTTTCCGAACTCGTGAATCAAGCATGATGAAAGTGCTGCACTATCCGCATCCGATCCTGAAGCATAAATGCAAGCCGGTTCAAACCATCAATCAGCTTTTGCGCGATCGGATCGCCGAAATGTTTCAGCTCATGTACGAAAACGAGGGAGTGGGCTTGGCCGCGAATCAGGTCGGGCTGCCTTTTCAGTTGCTGGTGATGAATCCCGAGGCCGACCCGGAAAAAAAAGAGGCTGAGCTGGTACTCATCAATCCGGTCATCATGAAGCGAAACGGAAAAATCGAAGACAACGAAGGATGCCTTAGTTTTCCCGGTATTCATGCCAACGTGGTCAGGGCGGAAAAAATCACCTTTGAGGCCGTTACCTTGGACGGTCGAGTGGAGCGTTTTGAGTGGAAAGGCCATCCGGCCCGGATCGTACAGCACGAAACCGACCATTTGAACGGCATTTCTTTCGTCGACCGCCTATCATCCGGTGCTTTGCTTGAGATCAAACAGGAACTCCAAGATCAGCATACCATTTTTGAAGGCGACCGTCGACTGGGATTTATCCCCGCCGACGAAGAAATTGCACGGCAGATTGCAGAATTGGAACGGCTTGGGTAGCCCCAGGCCAGCCCCGTTTCTTTGGTCTGGGCGAACGACCCCTTTGACGTTCGCATGACATTGTGTAAAATGCGGTTCATGCGGCCTTTTGAGGAGAGGCCCGGCAATGGGAGGCTGTGAATCTGGTCAGGTGGGAAACCAAGCAGCCATAAGTGGTTACTTTCATGTGCTCGGGCTTCTCTTCAGAGGGCCTTTTCTGTTTTGTGGCAGCTTTTCACGGGTTGGATTCAATACAGGATGATGACTTCTTGGCTGGCAAAGGTTTAGCAACGAGGGGCGAAACGGGGGTCTTCGTTGCCCGTGCCTTGTTCCTCACTCCTAACTCCTTGGCAAATAATAGATTATCAATTATCAAAACGAAAGTCCGCGAACGGGTGCGTTGTCGATAGGTCATCCACATGCTTCCCATAGAAGAGTATATTGAGCAGGCTTTTTTCTTTGAGGCGTTCCGGGCGCGCGTCGATGACGGTATTTCCGCGCAGGAATTTTTGACCACGATCCGCCACGAGCTGCTTGCCACGCAGCAACTGCCCTTGGCGATTGATTTTCTACTGACCGACGTGAAGCACAGCGGCATTCTTTCGGAGGCCATGAGGCGGATTGCGCATTATTTCACGCCATTCCAGACTTTTGTGATTGCCGAGAGCGAGCGGGAGGATGGCCGGTTCGATTTTCGCACGGCCTTGGAAATCTTGGCACGGGAGGCAAAATATCGTGGCGAGAATCCGGCCATTCAAGGTCTGTTCTTTTATCAGTTTGAGACGATTTGCCGGAATCGGCTTGGTTACGATAAAGGAATCGACATTTTGATACAGGACGATCTTTACGATAACAGTTGGAAGGAATGGCTCAAAATTCTACGGCGTCAGATTGGCCTCGTCGACCTTTCCGAGATGATTTTTTATCGTAGCGCGTATTACCCGATACGAAACAAAACGCAGGCGAATGACGCCGAAACGGACGTTGTCGTGCTGTTCGGCGAGCGTGAAGGCCGAATCGCTTACGCCACGCGGAGGCAAGACCCGATGTATCTTTTTTCAGCCCTGTCGCGGCATCTTGGGTATCCCAGCGTACCTCGTTCAAAGCGGGCCATTGAAGAAGAGAATGTCGTGCCGCTTTTACAGAGGCGCATCGAGCATCTTGAAAACCGGCTCCAGCTTTTGGAAGAAGAAAGCCGGGGACGACTGGATTTGAACCGGTTTATGGTCAAAGAAAATCCATAATCGTCGTTTAGCCGTCCTTGTAAAGCCTCTTGATCCGCTCGACAATGGCACTGTGCATTTGACTGACGCGACTTTCGGACAATTCCAACGTGGCACCGATTTCCCGCATCGTCATTTCTTCGTAATAGTACAGAATCACGATCAAACGCTCGGTCTTGGTCAAGCCTTTGGTGAAGGCGCGGATCATATCCCCCTTGGCCAGCCGCTCGGTCGGGTCTTCGCTTCGCCTGTCGGCCAGAATGTCCACTTCGCGCACGTCTTTCGTGCCGTCATTTTCCGACCACGTTTTGTCGAGGCTCGTGATATTGACACTGTGCGTTTCCGCGTAAAGCTGATGCACTTCCTCGGCGGGAATGCCCAGTTTTTCGGCCACTTCTTGGTCGCTCGGCTTTCGGCCTAGCTGCAATTCCAGCGACTTGAAGGCTTCGTTGAGCTTCGTCGCCTTGGAACGCACCATTCGGGGAACCCAGTCCATGGAGCGCAGCTCGTCGAGCATGGCTCCTTGAACACGGGGCAGGCAAAATGCCTCAAAACGCACGCCTCGGGAGAGATCGTAGGCGGCAATGGCATCCATAAGGCCAAAGGTTCCCACTGAGATCAGGTCATCCAGTTCGATTCCATCGGGCAGTCTAGCCCAGACCCGCTCGGCACGGCTGCGAACCAGCGGCATATAGCGTTCAACCAAACGATTGCGTAACTGATCGTTCGGAGCCGATTTATACAAGGCCCAAAGGTGATCGATGTCGTCCCCGGCATTCTCGGCGGCAGAATGGTCGACCGCAAAACCGGTCGTTTGTTCTTTGTGCATCCCGGCACGCGGCTTTTGTTTCGACAGAAGCGTATTCATGCACTGTGTTCCTGATCTTGGCGTCAACGGGCAGCCGCCAAGCAGGTTTGGCGGTTCCACTTCACTTTGGGAACACTAACAATTTTTCGCGTGCGAGGGAAGAACAGTTTTGCGGATTTTTTTCTTACCGAGGCGATGATACCGGAAAAAACCAAACGCATCAAGTAAAACACGCCTCAACCGCGTCGTAATGCTTCGGCGACAGCCGCCGCGTCACGTGCCCGCTTGGTCTCCGCTGCCTCCTGGCTTCGCTTGACGGCCTCCCGCAACAAACTTTCCACAGAATCGGCCACGCAGTATTCAATAATCCAGCCGGCAATAAATCCGATGATTGTGAATAAAAGAAAAACTTGGCAGGTTTGCTTCAGAATATCTTCCATTTCTAGGCCGTGAATCAGGCCTAGGATGATGGAGATGCACATGAGGAGGATGCCCACAAATGACGCATAAAGCCAAGTCAGCCTGCGATTGCGGTTCGGCTCAACCTTCTTTTTGTGCTCTTGGCCTTTTGCCAGTTCTTCCTGTTCCCGGAGAACCCAAAGCTCAAGCAATCGAGGATCGATATTCACCGGAACTTCCAGCGATCCAAACTGGTCAAAAAAAGACTGGCTCGGCCCAATAGTGGGAATATCTTGCGGGGGCGTAGGTTCGGACATGACATCGGACAAAAAAGGGCGGCAGTCGGAGTTCAAGCAAAAAAGAACCCTACGGTGTAATCGACAAAAAGATGGGAAAAGTTTAGCGATTATGCCAAGGTCGAGGTTTGCTCGAAAGGACATCGTAGCCATAAAAAATTCCCCCTTCTCTCCAAAAAACACTTGACTCGCACGCCAGTGCGCCACTACAATCATAGTATGAATTTTGTATTTCCTGAAAACCCTTGTACCGAGG
>QMCD01001583.1_pt1 | contig 13583 bp, 9 predicted proteins | sample 1821841 | NCBI WGS metagenome assembly QMCD01 (sample SAMN01991225, study PRJNA193472) | Termite gut metagenome, whole genome shotgun sequencing project. | isolation source: worker | host: Macrotermes natalensis | reverse complement strand
TCCTTCCTGGGAATGGCCACTCAGGAGATCGAAATCGGCAGTCAAAGCACCATCGACGTGGTGATGGAAAGTGGTTCAACATCGCTGGAAGGCGTGGTGGTAACGGCTTTGGGGATTTCGCGCTCTGAAAAAAGTTTGTCTTACGCTGTAACCCAGGTGGACAATCAAGAATTGATCAAAGGCGGTAGTCGTTCGGCATTGAATGCCTTGCAAGGTAAAATTGCAGGGTTATCAATTACATCAAGTTCAGGCGCTCCGGGCTCATCATCACGGATTGCTTTGCGTGGTTATTCATCTATTAATGGCAGCAACGATCCGTTATTTGTTGTTGACGGTGTACCGGTTGCCAACAACCAAGTTGGCTCGACCAGTGTGAACGCTGGTGTTGACTATGGTAATGCTATGAATGACCTTAATCCTAGCGATATCGAAACAATGACCGTCCTGAAAGGTGCTGCCGCTTCTGCCCTTTACGGCTCCCGTGCAGCTAACGGTGTGATTCTGGTTACGACCAAATCCGGTGCAACCCGCGAAAAAATCAAAGTGGATTATGCAGGAACCGTGAATTTCACGAGCTATGTGCCGATTCTGCAACTGCAAAACACATTCGGCCAAGGTTGGGGTAGCGTTTTCGCCTTTGATGAAAATGGAAGTTGGGGACCTAAATTTGACGGAAAAGACCGGTTATTCGGACAAGTGGTTGACGGACAGCAAATGTATAAACCCTTTGTGGGACAACCCGATAATATGAAAGATTTTTTTGAAACCGGTATTTCGCTCAACAACAGTATTTCATTGAGTGGCGGTAACGAAAAAACCACATTCTACGCATCATACTCCAATATCCGTGACAATGGTATTGTTCCTACCGATGTAGATTTATATACTCGTAATGCGTTTACCCTTAATGCCAAAACAAGAGGCAAGCGTATGAATGTTTCGGGAAGCGTTAACTATATGCAAAAGAAAGTGAGCACAGTTGCCAGCGGACAAGGTACATCGGTGTTTAACAACATCATGCAAATTCCCCGCGATTTCAGCATTGTGGACATGGCCGATTATAAAAGTAAGTTTTACGATCTCAACGGCTATTATACCCCCTACGGTGTTGTAAATCCCTATTGGTCGGTTAACGAAAATGGCAACGAATACAATGAAAACCATGTGTTCGGTAATATTAAAGTAGATATGCCGCTGACCAAATGGATGACGTTTAATGCCCGTTTGGGTAATGATTTCTATACAGGTCGCAACAGACAATGGGTGGCTATCATTGCTGCTGAACCTTGGAGTCCAAACTACAACAGTACATCTTCAAATAAAGGAAGCTATACTGTACAGAATTTCTTTAGAAATGAGCTTAATGGAGATGCTTATCTGAGTTTCAATCCGGAATTAGATGATATTTCAATCAACGGTTTGGTGGGTTTGAATGTTAACCATCGGTATTCAACTTCTCAAACATCACAACTCGTTAGTTTGATTTTACCTGATTTTTACAATTTGACGAACTCCGCTGATGCCAAAAACACCTCTTCGACATGGAATAGCCGTCGTTTGGTTGGCATTTACGCTCAAGCGGATATCGGCTACAAACGCCAAGTTTTCTTGAATTTGTCTGCCCGTAATGACTGGTCATCCACGCTTCCAAAAGAAGCTAACAACTTCTTCTATCCGTCAGTAGGTTTGAGCTGGTTGTTTACCGAAACATTTGCCGACTTGCAAAAATACATTTCGTTCGGTAAAATACGTGCGTCATACGGACAAACCGGTAGCGACCCATCGCCCTATTACTTGGAATCTACCGCAAGTGCATTGGCCTCTATCGGAGGCGGATTTGGAGGCGGATTGGTATTTCCACTTGGAGATGTCTCAGCTTACCGTATTGGTAATACCATTGGAAATCCGGAATTAAAACCCGAGTTGACCAAAGAATTGGAAGCCGGTTTGGATGTTCGTTTCTTGAACGACCGGATTGGTGTTGATGTGGCTATTTACAAACGTAATACGGTCAATCAGATCATGTCTGTAAGCATTGCCAATTCGACAGGATACACTAACGCTTATATGAATATCGGTGATGTGGAAAACAAGGGGGTTGAGCTTTTGTTGAAAGGGACACCTGTTCTTACGAAAGATTTTAGATGGGATTTGGGAATGACCTATACCAAAAATAACAATGTCGTTTTGGCGTTGACAGATGGTGTGGATCGTGTAACCTTGCCGGACGCTAGTGCTTATAATATTAGCCTTGTTGCTGAAGTGGGCAAACCGTTTGGAATCTACCGTGGCCGTTTGCAGCAAATGTATGATGGTAAAACCATTGTGGGCACTGATGGTGTTCCATTAAAATCTACCGAATTTACCGATTTGGGAAATCATGCCCACGACTATGTGATGGGCTTCAATACACAGATAACTTACCGAGGTTTTTATTTTTCGGCTCAATTCGACTATCGCAAGGGTGGTTTGTTCTATTCCAGAACAGCCACGATTAATGATTTTGTGGGCAACAGCGTGCGTACAACTTACAACGATCGCAATCCGTTCATCGTTCCAAACTCTGTAATGGCAAATCCGGCATATAGTGAGGAATACAATCCTGATGTTCCTCAATACATTGAAAATACATACGTTATTGGAAAAAACAATATCAATACGTTTTGGAATGCTTCCGATGGTGCCGGTTTTGATATTGACCGGAACAGTTTGGTGGACAGAACCTCTTTCCGCGCTCGCGAAATGGTGTTAGGCTATCATCTGCCAAGCAAATACTTAAGCAAAACACCGTTCTCAGCTGTTGATTTCAGCATTGTTGCGCGCAATCTTTTTGTTTGGGTTCCGAGTTCCAATTCATTTATTGATCCGGACGTAACCTCTTTCGGTAATGGTGCAGGCGGTCAATTCGGCGAATTTTCAGCCTATCCAAGTACGCGTAGTTGGGGTTTCTCTCTTAAAGTTTCATTATAATCACTAAAAACTTATTTAACATGAAAAAGATAATAATTTTCGTATTTTCTGCACTCGTTCTGTTTACGTCGTGCAAAAAATATTTAGATGTCAATACTGACCCTAATAATCCTGCGAAAGCGCCGTATAAAACCGTTTTTCCGGCAGCAACCATGATTACGTGCATGAGCTACGGCGGACATGCGACAACAACAGGCGCCTTATGGGCACAGCACTTCACACAAAACAATACGTCTAATCAATTTAACGCTATTGACTCCTACAACGTAAATGGCGGCACTTATAGCCAAAGTACGATTTATACGTTGGAATATCCCAATGGTCTGAAGAATTATGATTTTATCATCAAGGAAGCTGCTGCTGCAAACGATTGGAATGTGCATTTGGCAGCAACTTGCATGTTCGCTTTCTCGGCACAACTGCTTGTTGATTGCTGGGATAAAATTCCTTATTTCGAGGCCCTGCAAGGGGGAACAAATCTTACCCCGAAATGGGACGATGGCGATAAGATCTATGCTGACCTGATCCGTCGTTTGAACGATGCACTTAACAAAGATTTTACGTTGACGTCCAACAGCAATTTGGGAACCAGCGATTATATTTTTGGGGGCAATTTAACGAATTGGCAAAAATTTGCCAACACATTAAAACTGAAATTATATCTGCGTCAAACAAAAATTAATCCAACGGCTGCTCGAGCCGGAATAACGGAATGTCTAAATTCACCGATCGGTTTCGTAACAGATGCTAAAGTTACGGTATTTACAAACGCTGTCGGAAAATATAATCCCTTCTACGGCATTGCCGTTACCACAGGTAATAATGCCTTGGGAAATATTAACCACAGAGCCAGCAATACGATGTTGAACTTCTTAACCGACAATGCAGATCCTCGTAAGGATAAATTCTATGTGGCCGGTGCGGCATCCGGAGGTACGATTTACGGATTAGACCAAGGCTCTTATTCGATAGTAAACCAAGTTGATTATCCAAATAATAAGCTTGCTCAAGGTCGATGGGGAGCCACTGATCCGGTGTACTTCTTCTCGGAACCTCAAGTGAAATTTATGCTTGCCGAAGCCAAAGAGCATATTGGCCAAGATGGCAAAGCAGACTATGATGCAGGTGTTTTAGCGGCATTCGACATGCGTGGAGAGGATGGCAGTGCATTCATTGCAGCAAGCGGCGCTTATGAATATCCTGCAACGGACAAAATCAAAGCTATTATCACACAAAAATGGGTGGCCTCTTGTTTGACTAACCTGTGTTTAGAAGCTTGGTTCGATCATTCCCGCACCGGATATCCTGACTTTTTTATCGTGTCAAAAACTTCGATATTGAGTAACAGCGAAGCGTTCCCAAAACGCTATATCTATCCGACCAATGAAGTGAATACGAATCCTAATACGCCATCGGCTGAACCTGTTGAATCTCCCGTATGGTGGGCAAAATAATGTTTAATCCTAAAAGTAAAAAATTATGAAAAATTTCAAAAATATCATTACGCTACTCTTTGTTGGATGCATGGTTTTGTCCGTTGTATCTTGCAAAAAAGAGAAAGATTCAGAAAATCTTGCGAAAATAACTACCTACCCAACAATTATATTAGAACGTGGGAATGCTGTTGGTTGTCCAATAGGAACCGAATTTGTAGATCCGGGCTATACGGCTTTAGAAGGCTCGTTGGATATTACAGACCAAGTTACGGTATCCGGCTCTGTAAATAAAGACGTTTTCGGGAAATATGCCATAGAGTATAAAGTTCAGAATGCACAGGGATATGAATCTACAATAACCCGAACAGTTGTTGTTTATGATCCCGCACAAACAGTCAATTATGCAGGAAGTTTCAAGCTAGAAAGTACAACCAGGGATAAAACCATTACGATTACCAAAATGGATGGTTGGTTTAGAATGTCTGACTGCTGGTTTCAATCGGCTGCCATTCCTGTAGAGTTTTTAGATCTTGGTGGCGGAACCTTCTATGTTCTGCAGGGGAACTCAAACTATGGCCCTTTTGACAATACTTCCTGCACATTAACCTATGATGCCGGAACAGAAACATTCACGTTTACAGGTGGATTTACTTCAGGAGTCAACGTCGGTGCGAGCTGGACAACTATTTGGAAAAAAACTAACTAAAAAAATCAAACTATGAAAAATATTAAACATATATTATTAGTTGCCTTTGTAGCGATAGCTGCAATGGCATGTCGTAAAGACGCAGAGCCGGGCGGTACAGCCGTTCAAGAAATGTGCGGCGAGTGGGAAGTCTTTGTTGCCGAAAAGAATAATACTGCTCCTGTAAGAATGCAGACATCTAACGTTTCGGATGATGATCCGTCTAAACTCCGATTAGTTTGCACGAATGCAACTTATAGATTTAACTTTGTGGCATCCTGCAACTATTCTGCAAGAACGTTTAGTGCTACCAATGCGCCAAGCGAACACTGGATATCAACCGCATATCCCGGAACAACTAAAACCATGAATGTAACTGTTACGGAAGGAAAAATTACCGAAGATGCCGTAACTCTTCCTTCAGGTTCTAAAGCCGATAAAATCGAATTTAAGATCAAGTACAACAACATTATCAACGCCGGCGTTGCCGAAGCTGATGATCCGACAGTGTACTCGTTTGTAGGCTATCGCCGTTCGGGGTTCCTTGAAGACGAAGGTTACCTCTACACTGGCAATTAATTCACATTCTATTGTGATGCAACCACCGCCCCGATTGGGGCGGTGGTTGTTTATTGCAAAAAATATTTTGTAACGTTACAGAAATATTGCATGTTCAATATTTAGGGGACTTCTAATAATTCCAAAATCAAGGCGCACGATTGAGATAAAAGCGCAGTTTACATTCGTAAATGAGCATTTTATCGATTGAGCGCAACGCAGAGTTTGGGATTATTAGAGGTTTTCTAAACAAACTCCAAATAGTTAGTTCTGTTTATTACTTGATACTTCGCCTGCGGATAGTTTTCCGAAAAAGCAGATGGTGCTTTGATATCCTTGTTGCCCCATTTAATCTCAAAAGCAGTAATTTGGTCGCCTTCGGTTTCGATTAAATCAATTTCTTGCTTGTTGTAGGTACGCCAAAAATAGAGGTTTTTATCCGAATGTTCATTCAAATTTTTTTTCAGGCGTTCGCTAATTAAATAATTTTCCCAAAGGTTTCCGGTATCTTGTCTCAAGGGTAGCGACTTAAATGCACCGATAAGTGCGTTGCGTATGCCAACATCGTAAAAGTACCACTTTCCCGCTTTTGTGATTTCTTTTCGCGGATTACGGCTGAATGCGCCAAGCCTAAAAATAACGAATGTTTTTGAGAGTAAATCAAGGTATTTTTCCACTGTATTTTTGCTCATGCCCAATTGTTTGCCAAGTTCTTCGTAAGACACTTCACTGCCGATTTGCAAGGCTATCAATTGCAACAATTCGCTCATCTTTGAAGCATTTTTCAAACCATCAATCATCAAAATATCTTTCAGCAAATAGGAATTGACAAGATTTTTCAGATAGTCTTTTCGCTGCTCGTTGTTGTCCATCAAAACAACATCGGGATATGAGCCATAGATAAGGCGTATTTCCAAATTTTGTTGCGTTTGCAGCCGGTTTTCGATTTGCAAAATTTCTGTTTGTGAAAAAGGGGACAGATGAAACGGCATGCTGCGGCCAACTAATGGTTCACCTGATTTATTGAACAAATCAAAAGAGGATGAACCGCTGACCATGATTTGAATGCCTTTTACTTCATCAACCATGAGTTTGAGTTTTGCGCCTATTTCAGGAACGTGTTGCGCCTCGTCTATAATGAGGAGATCAATTCCATTCAACAAGCTCTGATAGTTACTGATGCTGCGATTCTCCAATAAAGTCAGCGTGTCATAGTCTTCGCCGTTCATAATCAATTTCTTTCCATTGAATTGTTCAGCAATTTGACGCATCAATACAGTTTTCCCTACACGCCTTGCCCCAAAAATCATGACAACCTTATTCGGCTTTAGATTTTTTACAATTCGTTGTTGTAAGTTTCTGATAATCGTTTTCATCACATATTTATATTAAAATCCACTGCAAAGATAAAAAAAGTTTTTCAAATGACAAAATTTTAATGAATTTAGTCAACAAACTGACAGATTTCATTAAAAATTATTGCGGGAAATGATACTGCGCGCTGTTTGGTTTACCAAAATTCACAAAAAATTCGTATCTTTGCAACATGAATTCTCCTGACCAACTCGAAATATTGGGCGCCAAAGCCCACAATCTGCAGAATATTGATCTGACCATTCCTCGAGATAAACTCGTTGTGATTACAGGATTAAGCGGAAGCGGAAAATCGTCGTTAGCATTCGATACCATCTACGCCGAAGGACAACGCCGCTATATGGAAACGTTTTCGGCATACGCACGGCAATTTATCGGTGATTTGGAACGTCCGGAAGTGGATAAAATCAATGGATTAAGTCCGGTGATTTCTATCGAACAAAAAACCGTTGGGCGGAATCCGCGCTCTACCGTCGGAACCATCACGGAAATCTATGATTTCCTTCGATTACTCTATGCTCGTGTTGCAGACGCCTATTCGTACAACACCGGCGAAAAAATGGTGAAATACACCGAGGCGCAAATTACCGACCTTATCCTCGACACCTACAAAAACAAGGATATCCTTATGCTTGCACCTATGGTGAAAGGCCGGAAAGGCCACTATCGTGAGAATTTTGAACAAATGCGGCGTTTGGGATTTCTGAAAGCACGTGTGGACGGCAAAATCATGGACATTGAGCCGGGATTGATGCTCGACCGCTACAAAACTCACGATATTGAGATGGTCGTTGATAAAATCGGCATCAACAACACCAGCAAAACACGTGTTGCTCAATCCGTGCAAACCGCCATGAAACACGGCAAAGGCGTGATCGCAGTATTAGATGTGAAGAGCGAGGCTTACAAACTTTTCAGCAAACATTTGATGTGTCCTACAACAGGTATTTCTTACGAAGAACCGGAGCCCAACACGTTTTCGTTCAACTCGCCTTATGGCGCTTGTCCACGTTGCAACGGACTTGGCGAAATCACCGAAATAGCGATGAATAAAGTGATTCCGAACGACAAGATTTCTATCCGTCAAGGCGGGATTACGCCTATCGGCGAATATAAAAATAACTGGATTTTCAATAAAATCGAAAGTATCGGCAAACGCTATAAATTCAATCTTGATACGCCCATCAAAAATATTTCCGCAGACGCCATGCACGCCTTGCTTTACGGCACTGATGAAGTGGTTCAGATGAAAAACGAATATTTGGGCGTAACCACTAAACTGGATTTGGAATTTGAAGGTATTATCAATTTTATTAAATCGCACCAAGGCGAGGATAATGCGGTGATTCAAAAATGGATCAGCCATTTTACCAATCAAGTTAAATGCCCCGAATGCCACGGCGCTCGCTTGAAACGAGAATCGTTGCAATTCAAAATCCGTGACAAAAATATTGCCGAATTGGCCAACATGGATTTAGTTCAACTGCATGATTGGATTCACGAAACCGACAAAAAAATTGAGCCTCGCAAACAAAAAATCGCTTACGAAATTATTCGTGAAATCCGCACTCGCATTGGATTTTTGTTAGATGTCGGCATCGAATATCTAACCTTGAACCGTTCGGCCGGAAGTCTTTCGGGCGGCGAATCGCAACGCATTCGCTTGGCTACGCAAATCGGTTCAAAATTGGTTGGCGTGCTGTATATTTTAGATGAACCGAGTATCGGCTTGCACCAACGCGACAACCTGCGTTTGATTAAAGCGTTGAAAGAATTGCGTGACGTGGGCAATTCCATTATCGTTGTTGAACATGACAAAGATATGATTCTTGCTGCCGATTATGTGGTGGATATGGGTCCCGGCGCAGGCATCAACGGCGGAAAAGTGGTTGCACACGGCACTCCCAAAGAGATTTTGAAAACGCAAACGCTAACCTGTGATTATCTCAGCGGACGAAAATCTATTGAAGTTCCTAAGCAACGCCGGAAAGGCAATGGGAAAACGCTTGTCTTAAAAGGCGCTACCGGACATAATTTGAAAAATGTAACCCTCGAATTGCCTTTGGGAATGATGGTTTGCGTAACAGGTGTTTCCGGAAGTGGTAAATCATCTCTCATTAACGAGACTTTACATCCGATTTTGAGCAATCATTTTTTCCGTTCCGAACGAAAACCGTTGCCATACAAGGCTATTGAAGGTTTAACTAATATTGACAAGGTTATCGAAATCGACCAATCGCCGATTGGCCGCACGCCACGCTCGAATCCGGCGACATACGTCGGCGTTTTCGACGATATTCGCAAACTCTACGCTTCCCTACCTGATGCGAAAATACGTGGATATTTGCCCGGACGTTTTTCGTTCAACGTGAAAGGCGGACGCTGTGAAGAATGCGGCGGTGCAGGCGTAAAGGTGATTGAAATGAATTTCTTGCCGCCGGTTCATGTGCATTGCGAAGCCTGCAACGGCAAACGCTACAACCGTGAAACCCTTGAAGTACGCTACAAAGGGCGCTCTATCAACGATGTGCTCAACATGAATATCGACCAAGCCGTTGAATTTTTTGAACATATCCCCCATATCCTTCATAAGATAAAAACCTTGCAGGACGTGGGGTTGGGCTATATTACGCTCGGACAGCAATCCACAACGCTCTCCGGTGGCGAGGCACAACGCGTCAAACTCGCTACAGAACTTTCGAAAAAAGACACCGGAAAAACATTGTATATTCTCGATGAGCCTACAACAGGCCTGCATTTTGAAGATATACGAGTGTTAACAGACGTGTTAAACAAATTAGTTAACAAAGGCAACACGGTCTTGGTCATTGAACACAATATGGACGTGATCAAACTGGCCGATTACATCATTGATATTGGCCCCGAAGGTGGCGAAGGCGGTGGGAAAATCATTGCCACAGGCACTCCGGAACAAATTGTCAAAACGAAAGGCAGTTACACAGGGTTTTATTTGAAAGATTCCTTATAAAAAAAGCGCCGTTTGGCGCTTTTTTTATTTTACAACGAGTCAAAATCAATATCTGCCACTCGTGCATTTTCGCCTTGTGGATATTGATTTTCTTCGGGTTCTTCAGGCGGGCGCTCTCCTGTATTCACAAAGTGAATTGTTTGCGACAATCCTTTCATGAATTTCTCAAAATCCTCTTGATACAAGAAAATTTTGTGTTTTTCATAGATAAATTTGCCTTGATCATCGAGGAATTTGCGCTTACTTTCCGTAATCGTCAAATAGCGATCTCCTGATTTCATCTCTTTCACGTCCAAAAAATACGTGCGTTTGCCTGCTCTTACGGCTTTGGAATAAATTTCCTCTTTTGCGCCGCGTTCCATGTCTTCCATGCGTTTTCTGTGTTTGTTTTTCGGTTAAAACTAAATTACGCGACAAATTTAATCATTTATTCTGAATTTTCGCTCGGATTGTTAATAACTATTCATATCTTTTTTTACAATCCCAGCATAAATCCGAGGCGAATAATTGGATTTGAGCCATAAATGGAGGCGTCATTGTCGTTCAAATTCCACATCAACGACGCTGATATTCCGCCATTTCCGCCAACCGGCAACAAAAAACCACCACCCACTAACGGATAATGAACCCATTCACGATTAACAGGCAGAAAGGGCGAGAAATTGGTATTGTAATTCATCAATCCGTATTCGCCACGCAAAAAGAATTTTTGTATCGGACTAAATTGAATATAAGGATTTACGCCGAAAACATTCAGCGAAAAGCGCGGTGAAAAACGATTGTCTGCATAATAGTTATAAATAAAGCCCATTCCGGCTTGAATCATGCGAGTAAATTGATAGCCCACCATCGGCGAAATATCGATCACAGTAATGGTTCCGAAACTTAATCCGAAATTTCCGCCGAATCGCAAATTTTCTTTTTGAAATTTATTAGATTGGGCATCCGGATCCACTTGTTTGGTCTGCTTTTTCGTGAGTTCATTCACATTGCCTGTTTGCGTTTGTGCATGCAAAACCAACGAAAGCATTATAACGTTTAATATTAAAAAAAATCGTTTCATATTCGGTATTTTTCAATAACTAATCTTCGCAAACCTTTGCTATTACATCAAAAGCATCGGCATCCGTAACTTCCACGTCATAAAATTCGCCGAGTTCAACAACCTCATCTTCATCTAAAATCAGCACTTCATTATCCACTTCCGGAGAATCCTGCATGGTGCGTCCAACAACGTATTCGCCTTCCAAACGGTCGGTAAGAACATGCAATTTCTGTCCAATTTTCTCTTGATTTTTCTGCATGGAAATGTCCTGTTGAAGTTCCATGATCTCGTCCATTCTCGCTTGTTTCAAGTCATCCGGAACATCGTCATCAAGTTCAAATGCAGCAGTTCCTTCTTCCGGCGAATATTTAAAAACGCCCAAACGATCGAATTTAATATCATTGACAAACGTTTTCAATTCTTCAAACTCATGGTTTGTTTCGCCCGGATAGCCTACAATTAGCGTTGTTCGCAAGGCCGCATTCGGTAGTTTTTCACGTATCGTTTGAATTAACTTATACGTGTCTTCCTTTGTTGACGCCCGTTTCATTGATTGCAAAATGCGAGTGGAAATATGTTGAAACGGCATATCAATGTACTGACAAACCTTAGGATTTTCGGCCATTACATCCAATAAATCTATCGGAAATTGGTGTGGATATAGATAATTCAAACGAACCCATTCGATACCTTCCACCTCCGAAATTTTTTGCGTTAACTCTGCAATTTTTTTCGATTTATACAAATCCACACCATAATAAGTTACGTCTTGCGAAATCAGAATAATTTCCCGAACGCCTTTATTGGCAAGGCTTTTCGCCTCTTCAACCAAATCATCCATCGGTCGAGATACATGCGCACCACGAATTAACGGAATGGCGCAGAACGAGCACGAACGGTCGCAACCTTCGGCGATTTTCAAATACGCATAATGCGCAGGCGTCGAAAGCAGGCGTGTTTGCAAGTTCGCTGTTTCCAAATTCGACAATGCTTGCAACAATTCATCGGTTTGATGAACGCCAAACCATGCGTCAACAGCAGGAAATTCAGCGATCAGTTCATCTTTATGACGTTGTACGAAACAGCCCATTACAATCAATTTCTCAATGCGCTGTTTTTTTCGCAAATGCTCCGACTGAATCATGTATTGAATGGATTCCTCTTTCGCATCGCCAATAAAACCGCAGGTATTGATGATGACGACTTGCGGATTTTTCGCCGAATGTTCGTCCAAAATTTCATGCCCCGCCACTTGCAGATTTCCGGTAATAACTTCGGAATCTACCGTATTCTTTGAGCATCCGAGAGATATGAGTTTTATTGTTGCCATAGTTTACTAAAAGTTAAGGTCGCTTCGAGAACCTCAACGACCGGATATTCTCGTTCCCTGAGGCTCTCGAAGGGAACGACATTCTATTCAAACAAAGTATTCACAAATTCCGTTTTATCAAAAATCTGCAAATCGGTCATTTTTTCGCCAAGGCCAATATATTTAATCGGAACTTTCAACGTATCCGAAATGCCAATAGCGACGCCGCCTTTAGCGGTTCCATCGAGTTTCGTCAGCGCCAAAGCGTTGATTTCCGTTGCAGCGGAAAATTGCGTGGCTTGTTCCACGGCGTTTTGTCCGGTTGATGCGTCAAGCACCAATAAAACCTCGTGAGGAGCATCGGGAATCACTTTTTTCATCACGTTTTTAATCTTCGACAATTCGTTCATCAGGTTGATTTTATTGTGTAACCGACCTGCCGTGTCGATAATGACCACATCAGATTGCTTGGCCACAGCGGATTTCAGCGTATCGAACGCCACCGATGCAGGGTCGCTTCCCATTTCCTGAGCCACAATCGGCACATCTACACGTTGCGCCCAAACTTTCAGTTGGTCGATCGCCGCTGCACGAAACGTGTCTGCAGCCCCCAGCGTTACGCTCAATCCGGCCTGTTTGAATTGATACGCCAACTTGCCGATCGTCGTGGTTTTCCCAACGCCATTCACGCCAACGACCATAATCACGTATGGTTTTGTGGCATTAGCCAGCGAGAAGTCCGGTTGCACGCCCGTTTCCGACTCGCTCAACAAACCCGCAATTTCCGAACGAAGAATCCGGTTAAGTTCGTCTGTTCCAACGTATTTGTCTTTGGATACACGGTGTTGAATACGTTCAATGATTTTCAGAGTTGTACTCACTCCGACATCCGATGTAATCAGGACTTCCTCCAGATTATCCAATACATCATCGTCCACATGCGATTTTCCAACGATAGCCTTGGCTAATTTTGAAAAAACAGATGTTTTGGTTTTATCCAAACCTTGTTGGAGTTCGTCTTTTTTTTCTTTCGAGAAGAAGTTGAAAAGTGCCATAATGCTATGTATAAAAAAAGCCCCAAAATTGAGGCTTTCCGTAAGTTTTGTTTATAAGAAGGCTATTTATTTTTTGCAAAATAGGCTTTCACATCATCGTTAGCGATGATTTCTTCTTTGAAGGTATAAGCACCTGTTTTCGGTGATTTTACCGTCCACAAT
>QMCD01001679.1_pt1 | contig 13590 bp, 9 predicted proteins | sample 1821841 | NCBI WGS metagenome assembly QMCD01 (sample SAMN01991225, study PRJNA193472) | Termite gut metagenome, whole genome shotgun sequencing project. | isolation source: worker | host: Macrotermes natalensis | reverse complement strand
GAGATGGATGCGATTGCCTCTTGTTATATCGGCGGTGTTTCCGCGTCGGGCGGAATAGGAACCGTAATCGGCGTTATTGTCGGAGGTCTCGTCATGGCGGCTATCAACAACGGTATGTCGCTTATGAACATTGGAACCAACTGGCAGTATGTCGTAAAAGCGGCCATCCTTCTTCTCGCTGTATTCTACGACGTATACAGCCGCCGCAAGGCCGGATTAGGCTAAAAAATTATGTAATTAAAAAACAATAAATTATAGAATAAAAAGGATCACTGTGACATTTTCATGGTGATCCTTTTTAGTTTAACAACAGCTTGCTATGGCGGCTTCAAGCAGGTCAAGCTGGGCAGGGATGACGGCCACGGGTTCCGCTTCTTTTGTCAATTTCCGGAGGCGTTCCGGCATGTCCGGTCTCTTTCCGGTTACTTTGTAGATGAGTTCCGCCGATTTTGCGGGATGCCTTGTAACCGGAATTATTACATGGCTGCCGGAATCATCATCCGCCAGGAAAGATTCCGCGCCGGCAAAACCGACCGCTCCGTGGGTGTCCATCATGATGCCGTATTTTTCCCAGACTTTTTCAATGGTTTTCACGGTTGTTTCGTCGCTGACAGAGCAGGGGAAGACCATGTTCTTCATAACGGACGGGGATTCTTCGTAGAATGCCGCAAGGCGTTCATAATTGGTAGGATTTGCCACGTCGAGCGACGGCGTATTCGTGCTGATTAAGGGTTTTGGGGTAAAGGGTTTTCCCCGGATAAAATCTCCAAAGGAATTATTCGTATTCATTGCGGCGATAAATCCGTTTACCGGCATTCCGAATTTCCACGCGTAGAGTCCGGCAATCAAATGGCCGAAGTTTGCTGAAGGCACGCTAAACACAAGATCATCGTGTATTTCTTTTTTTATTTTGATAAAGGCATAAAGATAGTACAAAGTTTGCGGCAAAAGCCTTCCCGCGTTTATCGAATTAGAGGATGTGATATGGTATCTTTCCGCAAAAGGACGGTCATTGATCATTTCTCTGACAAGTTTCTGGCAGTCATCCTGCGTTCCTTCAATTTGAATGGGCAGAATATTTCCGCCGTTGGGAACAAAAGTTTCGGGATCGAGTCCGTAGACAGCGCCGCGGGGAAAGAGTATCACGGCTGTCATTCGTTTCCGTCCCTGGAAAGCTTTTGCCAAACTCGCGGCGGTATCCCCCATAGACGCGGAAACGATCATGATTCTTTTATCATCTTTTAACAGTTCTTCCAAAACCGAAGCAAGAAACGAACAGCCAAAATCTTTATAATAACCCGTTGGACCATCATAGAGATTTAACACGGAATGACGTTTATCCAGAATCTTGAGTTCCGGTTCAAAAATAAAGGCGCTTTCCGCGGCGCGGGATGCCGCCATCGGGTTCAATTCGTTTTGGAAAAGGCAGGGGGTAAGCACGCTGACCAGCTCCGCAAAACTGGTATCATCATTCATATAAAGGAAGAACTGCCGCATGTCTACCGCCTCAGACGGAATATACAAGCCCCCGTCGGGAGGAAGGCAGCGGAGAATGGCGTCTTTAAAAGAAACCTGATTTTTATAAGATTTTGTAGACCGGAACCGCATGAATCATCCTCGTTTAATCTGAAAGTGACTGAGCTTGTTGCAAAACTCGGTTAGTTTTGCCCAAGCTCCTGCATTTTCTCGCCTAAAGGCTGCGAAACCTGCATTTTTTAAAGGTTGCTGTTGCAAAAACTGGAGTTTTGCAACAGCCTCGACTATTTTAAAAATCGCATCGCGTTATATAGCTAAAGATAGCATATCGCGCAGGTAAAAAAAAGCAGTGCATCCTGAATTGGAGAGAATTTTCTATACCCGGCTTCCCCAATTGCAGAAAACCTTTAATCAGGGTATTTTATCACAGAGGAGATTTTGTCACCGCTATGCGGTGCCATTCGATAGAGTTCGCTGCTCGCGCAGCGTACAGAGGAGATTTAGAGGAGATTTTGTCACCGCTATGCGGTGCCATTCGATAGAGTTCGCTGCGCCCGCGCAGCGTACAGAGGAGATTTCATGCTTTCCAGTAAACAAAGGGGATTTTTGTCCCGTCTGGCATCCAACCTGGATCCGGTATTAATGATAGGCAAAGAAGGCGTTTCAAAAGGCGTTGAAGACGCTTTTTCAAGGGAATTGCATTTCCGTGAACTGATAAAGGTCCGTTTTACGGCATCCAAGGATGAACGTTTCGATCTCGCGTCGGCTCTGGCCGAAAAATTCCAGGCCGAACTTGTCAGGGTGATAGGAAATACCGCGGTCTTTTACCGGAAATCCGATGATCCCGAACATCGTACTATTGAACTTCCGTGAATGGTTCTCAAAAGAGGTATGGGGTGCTTGTTTTCAAGGTACTCATTCGGTTACTATATGTAAAAGAGCAAAGCTCATTGATTGTATTGAGGTCATTGTGAAGACATGGTTTTCCATATTGTTTTTTTTATGTGCTGTTTTTTCGATTTCCGCACAGGAAATTATCACTGCCGATAGATACTTGCGAAGTGTCGGTGAAAATTATACCGGAGTTGCCGACTACGAGGCAAGAATATCGATTCGTTCCGGTAATACCGACATGCATGGCGTAATCAGTTTCCGTAATCCCTCTCTGCTCCGCATCGATTTTATCGAGCCGGCGAATCAGGTGATTTCTTTTAACGGCGATACGCTGACGGTGTATCTTCCGAGTCCGGTCAACGCGACATTGTCGCAGTCCGTAAAAGGCTCTTCCGCGGGAGGGGCCAGCATTGCGACACCGCAGGGATTAGTTCTTTTGACGAGGAATTATAACGCCGCCTTTGTAACAGGTCCCGATCCCGAACCCATCGAAGAAGGTTCAGAGGAGATGGTTGTCAAATTGAGGCTTACCCGCCGTTCGGTAAATGAAGGATTTCGGGAAATCATTCTGGACATCAGCCCTGACACAAAACTGATACGGAGAATCGAAGGGAGAACCCTTACAAACAACATCGTCAGGATGGATTTTACCGGAATCATGCTAAATCAGGGAATTCCTGAACAGCGTTTTGTATACGATTCGCCTTCATCGGCAAACATGTATTATAATTTTTTATTTAACGAAAGTGAATAAGCGGGAGGAGGCATGGTAGAGTCTCTGGGAGATAAGCTGCGCAGTACAAGAGAAAGCAAAGGCTATGACTACAGTCATGTAGGACGGGAAACGAATATTGCGGTCCGTTACATTCAAGCTCTTGAAAATGAAGATTTTTCTCAATTTCCCGGGGAACCTTACATCCTTGGGTTTCTGCGTAATTACGGCGATTATTTAGGACTTGACGTAAATGAATTGGTCAATCTGTACCGGACGATCCGTATCCAGGAACAGCCGGTTCCGGTTGAACAGCTTTTAAAATCTCCAAAGCGGTTCCCCAAAATTTTGCTGGCCGTGTTAATTTGTGTGGTGCTTGCGGGAGGCATTGCGGGCGGCGTTTGGTATTTTCTTTCCCGAAAAGCCGCCCCGCCGAACGCGGAACCGGCCGCGAGAATCCCGGTGCAGTACACCCTTGAATCCGATTCCCTTGAAAGACGCTTTTATGTGAATGATTCTGTTTTAATTCCTTTTAACAATGATACTTTTGTTATTTCTCTGGTGGATATTACCGATTCCGTGAGGATCAATTCTCCGGTGGGCGATTTTCCTTTGGAGTTAAGCGAAGTAAGAGATGTTGATTTAAACGGCGACGGAATTCTTGAACTCTCAATTACTATTTCTGATCTTACAAAGAACAATCCTTCTATGGGAAGCCTCATCCGTTTTGACTTGCTTAATCCTGAAAGCGTTTCCGCTTCTGATCCGGGAGTCATCGATCCTGTGAATCCCGGAATCGCGGGTTCTGCGGCGCCGGCATCAGTACCAGCGAATTCTCCGGTACTTGTTTCTTCCCCTACGGCGTATCCTTTTACGCTCCAGGCTGCCTTTGGAAGTTTTTGTATGTTCCGCTGGGAAAGCGATCAGCAGAACCGGGAAGAACGGTATTTCCGCAGAAATGAAGTGCAGAACATTCAGGCGCAAAACGGCATCCGCGTTTGGGCATCCAACGCCAATGCTGTTTCTTTGCAGCTTATCGCAGGCGGCAGAACTATCGATGTAAACTTGGGTACGCCCGGCGAAGTTGTTGTAGCCGACATCAAATGGATTCGGAACGCGGACGGCCGCTTTACGCTTAATCTTGTCAGGCTCGATTAAACTGTGCGCTATTATCTTGATGCTTACGGCTGTGTAAAAAACCAGGTTGACGCCGAGGTCATGATGATGCGGCTTAACGGCGCCGGATGGACCGCGGCGGAAAACGCGGAAGACGCGGATCTTATCATCGTGAATTCCTGCGGTTTCATTGAAAGCGCGAAACGGGAATCTATCGAAGCCGTTATTTCCTGGAAACATGCTTTCCCCGATAAAAAAATTCTTCTTGCGGGATGTTTGTCCCAGCGTTATGCCGATGGTCTTTTGGAAGATTTAGCCGAGACGGATATGCTCCTGGGAAACGCCGATCTTTCATTGATTACCAAAGCCGCGTCTTTGGCGGCGGAAGGGAAGCGCTGTGTCATCAAGCCGGAAATTGATATAAGCGGCAAAACCGATTTCGCTTACGCCGATGGAAACCGTCCGCTTCTTTCCTTGCCGGGTTCCGGCTATGTAAAAATCACCGAAGGATGCAACAATCGTTGTTCGTTCTGCGCTATCCCGCTTATCCGAGGGCCTTTACGGAGCCGCTCAATCGAATCTGTCATGAAAGAATGTCAGGAACTGCTTCACCGCGGTATCAAAGAACTATGTTTTATAGGACAGGATTTAGGGTCTTATGGAATAGATGGAGCGGATAACGCTTTCCCTCCGGGACTTTGCAGGCTGCCGGAACTGCTCGAAGCTATATCAACATTGGAAGGACATTTTTGGGTGCGGATGCTGTATATTCATCCCGATCATTTTCCGCTTCCCGTTCTGGAACTTTGCAAGAAAGATTCCCGGATACTTCCTTATTTTGATATTCCCTTTCAGCATGGATCGGCAAAAATTTTAAAAGCGATGAACCGGCAGGGGACGTCTGAAACGTATCTTTCTTTGATCGATACTATCCGCAAAACTTTGCCGGACGCGGTTATCCGCTCAACTTTTCTTACCGGCTTTCCCGGAGAAACCGAAGATGATTTCAACGAGCTTCTCGATTTTCAGGAAAAGGCGCGGCTTGATTGGCTCGGCGTTTTTACCTATTCACGGGAAGAAGCTACGCCCGCTTATGACATGAAGCCGAGAGTCGCAAAGGTCCTTGCCGCAAAACGGAAAGCTCTCATCGAAGAAAAACAAATTCCTATCACCGAAAAAAGAATGGAACGGTTTATCGGAAAGCGTCTTGAAGTTCTTGTCGAAGAAAAAATCATCAACGAAGACGGATTGTATCTTGGACGCGCGGCGGCGCAGGCTCCCGAAGTGGACGGCGCTGTTGTAATCAATGCCGATGAAGAACTCGTTTCCGGAACTTTTGTTCATGCGACAATTGTTACACGCTCCGGTTTCGACTTAATGGCGGCGCATCAGAATGGCTGATGAAAGAATAATTCCCCCGTATTTAGAAACGCTCAATAGCGAACAACAGAAAGCGGTTCTCCATTTGGGAAATCCGCTCCTCATTTTGGCGGGAGCCGGTTCGGGGAAGACCCGCGTTATCACGACAAAGATTGCCTATCTTATCCGGGAGCGCGGCTATGATCCCCGTTCCATTCTCGCGGTTACGTTTACGAACAAAGCCGCAAGGGAAATGGCTCACCGGGCGGCTCTCATTGAACCGCGCGCGGGCGACGCGATGCTGAGAACATTCCATTCTTTTGGGGCATGGTTCCTGCGGCGTAACGGTCATCTTCTTGGGCTTCCTTCCGGCTTTGTTATTTATGACGATGATGATACGGTATCTTTGCTTGCAACGCTCATGACCGATTCTTCCAAGCAGGAAATAAAATCCCGCGCTCATTTGATTGCGCGCGCGAAAGATTATTTTTTATCGCCGGATGATCCTGAAACCGATTTAATTGATCACCGTGGGGATTTTAGGCGCATCTACAAACGTTACGAAGAACGTCTTGCGCAGATTGGAAACGTCGATTTCGGCGATCTGATCAAAAAGCCCGTTGAGATTTTGAAACAATTTCCCGAAGTTGCCGAACGTTTCCGCAGCCGTTTCAAAGTGATTCTTGTGGACGAATACCAAGATTCCAACATCGCCCAGTTTGAACTGCTCAAGGAACTCTGCGGGAGCGGAACCTACCTTTGCGCCGTAGGCGATGACGATCAATCGATCTATCGTTTCAGAGGAGCCGAAGTTCGTAATATCCTACAATTTCCGGAACTGTTCCCCGGCACAGAGATCATTCGGCTTGAGGAAAATTACCGGTCTTTTCTGCCCATCCTGAACGCCGCGTCTTCTGTTGTTAGCTGCAATAAAGGACGTCTTGGAAAAACGCTCCGCGCTTCACGGCAAGGCGGGGATTTACCGGTTTTAACATTTATGCCGAACCAGGACACGGAAGCCGCCTTTTGCGCCGATCTTATCAAAGAATCGATGAAGCCGAACGGCCCCTGCCGGAATTACAGCGATTGGGCAATCCTGTACCGGACAAACGCGCAGTCCTTAAGTTTTGAAACCGAACTGCTCCGCCGGAAAATTCCCTACAAGGTTGTCGGTTCCTTGAAGTTTTATGAACGCGAAGAAATAAAAGACGCGCTCGCGCTTTTATCGTTCCTTGTAAATCCTAAAGATGAAATCGCTTTCCGGCGTGTGGTGAACAAACCGACGAGGGGAGTAGGCGCCGCGACGATAGACCGCATCGTTATGGAAGCGGGCTTCGGCGGTACGGATGATCAGGATGATAATCACCAGGGTGATTTTTTGCTGCAAGAAAATGATAACCCGGAATCCGCCGATATTGCCGCCGCCGCGCGGAGGCTCATGCCGTCGCTGAGCGCGAAAGCCCGTGCCGGAATTGCCGTTTTTCTTAAAGCGATAGAAAGCGGCCGCAGCGCGCTTACGCAAAACGGGGAAGCTGCTTTTTCTGAAAAAAAGAAAGCGGAGCGCGGGGATAAAAAAGACGATCTGCGTTTTGGGGAAGGACTTTCCCGCTGCGTGGTTATGCTGGTTGAGGAATCGGGGATTGCGGAGTATCATCGTTCAAATGATGATATTAACGGCGCCCAGCGGATCGCCAATCTTCAGGAACTCGCCAACGCGGCAAGCGAATACGAAGCCGGTACCGAAGGACTTTTGGAATTTCTTGAACACATCGAACTTGACCGAAGCATAGAACAATCAGAGGACAGCGAAGACGCGGTAACGCTCATCACTTTGCATAATACAAAGGGACTGGAATTCCGCCGCGTAATCATGACCGGTCTTGAACAGGGCATCTTCCCCAGGGAAGATAAAAAAGATGAAGACCTGGAAGAAGAACGCCGCCTTTTTTATGTCGGCGCCACCCGCGCGATGGACGAACTCTACATCACATCATGTTCGATGCGCCGTTTGTTCGGAAGAACGCAGCCGATGGAACCATCGGTCTTTCTCCGGGAAATAAGCAAGGACTGTATCCGTGTTATTGGTGATGTGCCTTACGGCTTTGCCGTCCCCTCCCGGTATAAAAACCGGTCTTCTTTTTCCGCTTCCGCGGAATCATCTTCCTCAAAACCGAAGGTTTCATCCGACGGACGCTGGAAAGTAGGCGACACACTCTTCCATGACGATTACGGCTACGGCGGCGTATACGATATTCGGGAAAGCGAAGAAGGTCCGATAGTGTATGTCCGCTTTAACGGCGGCGCGGAGAAAAGATTCCTCAGCGAGTTTCAAAGTTCCAACTATATGAAGACCGATTATTCGGGGTAGAGGAGATTTTTTCTAACATCGACGAGATGATCAAAAAACGCAAGTATTAATCAAATCTTGTTATTTTTTTCCTCATTTGAGTATATAATTGTAGAAGAAAAAGGAAGAAGGATCATGACCAATACTCAGCATGAAGAAAATCTTTTGGTTGTTGTTGCGGTAGAGGAATATGCCCGTCGGCACGGAATGCCCGCCCATGAAGTTTTGAAGCTTTTCCTTGCGTTTGACATAACCAATTCCATTCGGCAATGCTACGAGACTCTCCATACGCAGGATATGTATGAATGCGTATCTTTTGCGGAAGACATTCTCAAAAGGAAAAATGTATGATCTTGTATCATGGTTCAAACCAAGATTTCAACAATATCGATTTGTCAAAGTCAAAAGATCGACGGGATTTTGGCAAAGGGTTTTATACCACTACAATCAGAGAACAGGCCCTGCAGTGGGGATATAATATATATCAGCGCTTTGGCGGAGATGGTATATATTTATATGAGTTTGAATTTTCTCCTTCTGCTGATTTAATATCAAAACACTTTCCAAATATATCTGATGATTGGTTTGACTTTATTTTATCAAATAGAACCAGTAATGCTTTGAATCATAATTTTGACTTTGTTCAAGGACCTGTTGCTGATGACAAAATCGTTTTCACAATAACTGGTTTTATTGACGGTCTTTATTCAAAGGATGAAGCAATGCAAAGGCTTCGTTACAGTAAAGCCAATGATCAAGTATCGCTGCATACACAAAAAGCGGTCTCACAGCTTAATCTGCGGGGAAAAAGGAAAACACCCCACGATAAAATTATGTATAACGGACAAGATATAACCTTTTTTCTCGCGCAAAAAATCGAGCATGTTGTAAGCCTGATAACAGAAAGAGAAAAAATATCTTTTGATTCTGCCTACAATGCTTTTCTAAACTCCCGCACCTACAAGACTTTGCAAAGCCCTCTGTCCATGCTCTGGACAGAAAGCGCGGAATTTATTGCCGGGGAGTATTATCAGGAGAAATGATGTAAGGCAGGGCGCATGAATATCAGACACCCAAAAGTTTTCCTTCGCTCACTGCTCTCTGTTGCTTGCTAACAAAAATATTCCACTCCCGCTTCAAAGAAGTGTTGCATCTTATCGCCGGGAATGTTGATGTGAACGTACTCTCCGCAGCGTTCCGAGTGGCCCATTTTCCCAAGGATGCGTCCGTCAGGACTCAAGAGTCCTTCGATGGCGTAGGCGGAGCCGTTGGGATTATGCGGTTCGTCCATGACCGGGCGTCCGTCCGCGTCGGTGTAACAGAACGCGACTTGGCCCTTCCTGAAAAGGTCTTCGGCAAGGGCGTCGTCTATGGCGACGCGGCCTTCTCCGTGGCTGATGGGAATGACGTGCATCGTATCCGCCGGGTCTTTTGCGAGCCAGGGCGAATTGTTTGACATCACCTTCGTCCTGACCATTCGGGAGATATGCCTGCCGATGCTGTTAAAGGTCAGCGTCGGCATGGAAGGATCGGCATCGCGGTAGGAGCCGTAGGGGATAAGGCCGAGTTTGATGAGCGCCTGGAAGCCGTTGCAGATTCCGATCATAAGGCCGTCTCTCTTATCCATAAGATCGCTGACTGCTTTCACAACGGAATCTGCCCGGAAGGCGTTTGCCATAAACTTCGCGGAGCCGTCGGGTTCGTCTCCCGCGCTGAAGCCGCCGGAAAGAGCGGTAATCTGCGACTCGCGGATTGCCTTTGCGAGGCAGGCGGTAGATTCCGCGATATCGTTTTTGTCGCGGTTGCGGAAAATCACCATCTTCGTTTCCGCGCCCGCCTTTCTGAAAGCCCGTTCCATATCGTATTCGCAATTGGTGCCGGGAAATACGGGAAGCACAACCAAAGGTTTCGCGCCTTTAAGCTGAGCGGGAACGGGCCTTTTTTCGGGAGCGGGCGCTGCCTTCACGAACAAACGGCTGTCCACAAGCCGGGCGTTATCGGTTTCCTCCGCCATAGTTGCCCCGGATGCCGTCTGGGGATACACTTCGGCAAGCGGATATTCGTAAGCGCGGCGCAGCATATCAAGCGGAACTTCCGCCGGAATATCCTCCGCCTGGGCATGGAGCGATTGACTGCCGATCATTCGGAAAACCGGTTCCGGTAAAGTGATTCCGGCGAGAACCCATGAAGCGCCGGACAAAATAATCTCATCAAGAGATTGAGATTGTTTATCGAGTGCGGTTTGATCAATTTCGATCAACACAGAACCGGAAGGATCAGACGTATCGATAAGATCAAAAGTTTGCGTAAAAGTTTCAAGGCCCGCCGTATTTCCAAAACTCATGAGCGCGAGCGCCGCGGCGATTCCTCCCGCCTGCACAGGATAAGCGGCTTTCACATAACCGCCCTTTTGAAGCGCGCTTAAAGCCCGCGTATTGGCGGTAAAGGTTTCCCACTCATCGGTTTCCGCGTCCGCGTTATTCTGATACAAAAGCACAATGGGATTTCCGGCCTTTCCGCTTAAAGCGCCGGAATGCACGCGCCTTACATCCGTACTGCCCGCGGCAAACGCAACGAGGGTCGGCGGAACCGTAAGGCTGATGTTCTGTTCGCCGTCTTTGTAAGTTCCCGACATGGAATCTTTGCCGCCGATAGCGGGAATCTGTAAGGCAAGCTGAGCTTCGAGCGCACCGAGCAGGGCCGAAAAAGGTTTGCCCCAGGAAGACGGCGTTTCAAGCCGTTCAAAATATTCCTGAAATGAAAGCCGGGCGGTCTCAAGCTCTCCGCCGAGACAGACGAATTTCGCGAGGGCTTCCCGGACAGCGGCTTTTGCTCCTCGGTAAGGGCTTTCCTGTGCCAAATCGGGATTGTAGCCGAAACTCATAATGCTCGCGGTGAGCGGATGTTTCCCTAAAGCCGGAAAGAGTGCCGCCATCCCGCACTCAGGGGTTCCCTGTTCCTTTCCTCCCCAGGGAAAAAGCACCGAGCCCGCTCCTATGGAACCGTCAAACCGTTCCTGAAGACCGCGGCGGCTTCCGCTTCGCAGGGAAATAAGTTCCCGTTCAAGCATGTCGATTAAAACCAACGGCGATGCTTCATTCTTTTGTGTTTTTCCAGGCTGATGATCTTTTGCCGATACGCGGATTTTCGCGGACCGGGAAGCTCCGTTGGAATCAAGGAAGCTCCGCGCAAGATCGATGATGGGCTTTCCCCTCCAGAACATGCGGAGCCTGGCCGCGTCATTATCTCCCGCTGTCACTGTATCACCCGCGGTGACTTTTGCAATGTTGACGGCGCTAAGGTTTTCTTCCGCGGTAAATCTGATGAGGGCCGGAGCGTCTTCTCTGGAAACAACAACCGCCATGCGTTCCTGTGATTCGGAGATGGCAAGGGCGATGCCGTCGAGGCCTTCATATTTCCGGGGAACCGCGTCAAGATTGATGTCGAGTCCTGCCGCGAGCTCGCCGACCGCGACACTCACGCCGCCCGCGCCAAAATCGTTGCACCGTTTTATAAGCCGGACCGCCTCCGGATTGCGGAAAAGCCGCTGGAGCTTGCGTTCTTCCACGGCGTTGCCTTTCTGCACTTCCGCGCCCGCGCTGTCCACGGATTCCTGGGTATGCGCTTTTGACGATCCCGTGGCGCCCCCGATTCCGTCGCGTCCGGTTTTCCCGCCGATCAAAAGAACGATGTCGCCCGGAAGCGGTTCTTCCCGCCGGACATGGCTCGCGGGAACGGCTCCTATCACGGCGCCTAGTTCCATGCGCTTTGCCGCAAAACCGGGATGGTAAAACTCGATAACCTGCCCCGCCGCAAGGCCGATCTGGTTCCCGTAAGATGAGTAGCCCTCGGACGATTCGTGCGCAATTTTAAGCTGGGGCAGTTTGCCCGGAATGGTTTCCGCAAGGGGCGCCCTCGGATCGGCGCCGCCGGTAATCCTCATGGACTGATGCACGTAAGAGCGGCCGGAAAGCGGGTCGCGGATCGCGCCGCCGAGGCAGGTCGCGGCGCCCCCGAAAGGTTCGATCTCCGTAGGATGATTATGCGTTTCGTTCTTAAACATGAGGAGCCACGGTTCGCTCGATCCGTCATCAAATTGCACATCAACTTTGATAGAACAGGCATTGATCTCTTTTGATTCATCAAGATCGGAAAGCAGTCCGCGTTTTTTTAGAACCTTCGTGCCGATGGTAGCCAAATCCATGAGCGTGCGTTTTTTAAACGTGCGCTTTTTCGCCGCGCCTTCATCGTTGCCGTAGGCTTCTTTCCGGGCGGCGCTGTAAAGTTCCAGGGCCTTTTTCATCGCCGGAGCGAGCGGACCGTCTTCAATGTCGATGGTTTCAAGGACGGCCGTAAAGGTTGTATGACGGCAATGGTCGCTCCAATAGGTATCGAGAACCTTGAGTTCCGCAAGAGAAGGATCGCGGCCTTCGGTTTTAAAATATGATTGACAACAGCGGAGATCGTCCAGGGACATGGCAAAACCATACTCCTCGGCAAAAGACGCGAGCGTCTTATCGTCCGCGGAAATAAATCCGTTCAGAACAGGAACATCGGGAACTTTGGTTGCAGCCTGTTCCAGCGAAGCGGGTTTTTCTAAAGAGGCTTCCCTCGAATCCACAGGATTGATGAGATAGGCTTTAAGCGCGGTCAAGGCCTCATCGCTGATGGGGGCGGAATTTCCGGTAAACACATAGACGCGGGCATTTCTCACAAGGGGCCGGATTCCTACCGCAAGTTCGCCGCACTGCTCGGCGGAATCCGCGCGCTGATCGTACTGTCCCGGCAGATATTCTATGCCGAAAAAACGTTCATCCTTCGACGCGGGAGTGGTATCATCATAATAGACTTGATCGCATTGGGGCTCCGACAAAACAAGATCGGTAAAGCGTTTGAACTCATCCTCATCAAGATGGGCGGTATCGTAACGGTTCAGAATCCTTACCTTTTTCAGCTCAGTTAATTCAGGGAACTGCGCACCCAAAAAGCCGGAAATATCCGCCTTAAGATGCAGGGCTTCAATATCAAAACCAGCTTTTTTCTCTACAAATACCCGTCTGATTTCAGACCCTTTCATTTCCGACATGGAAGCTCCTTACGATGTTAACTTAGGGCAGCGCTGATTAAATTGACTCTAAGGCAGCGCTGATTAAGTCTCGATATGACATTACTCATCGCTGCCCAAGTCATTTTTCGTAATTCTTATAATACAACGAATTACTGCAAAATGACAGTTTCATAAAGTAAACACTGATTTATTCTCGATTGAATAAATCAGTGTTTCCCTAATCATCGTTGCCCTATTATTTTTCTCGTTTTTCTTTTAAAACAGGCGAAAAACTGCGAAAAATCACACTAAAGAATACACTGATTTATTCTCGATTGAATAAATCAGTGTTTCCTTAGGGCAATTTTACTTGAAAAGGGAGGGGGAAAACAAGCGGAGAAAAAAACTTCTCATATAAAGCGGCCGGGGGCAACACCGAAGATTTCAGATAATTGGTACGCTGTTTTCCGGCTTATGGGTTTTAGATTATGCTCCATATTGGAAACTTTCTGCTTGGTTATTTCCAGCTTCTCGGCTAAACTCGACTGCGTCATGCCATGCAGCTTCCGGTAAAACCGCAAAGTATCTCCGGGCGTTTCTTTTGCCTTTTGCGCTTTGTACCAGTCCATGTCCGTAACC
>QMCD01003743.1_pt1 | contig 13600 bp, 16 predicted proteins | sample 1821841 | NCBI WGS metagenome assembly QMCD01 (sample SAMN01991225, study PRJNA193472) | Termite gut metagenome, whole genome shotgun sequencing project. | isolation source: worker | host: Macrotermes natalensis | reverse complement strand
ATGTTGCGCAAGGCGTTCAGTGTATACTCCCCAATGTGTTGGGCATTGTCGATGAGCCGTTCTTTTTCCATCACTTCCAGTACCGCCAAAGCAGCGGCGCAGGCTAAGTGGTTTCCTCCGAAAGTAGTGCCCAGCATGCCGTGCACTGCGTTGATTTCCGGCGCTACCAGTACTCCGCCGATAGGAAAGCCGTTGCCCATGCCTTTGGCGGTGGTAATAATATCGGCGCGGATGCCTGCCCACTGGTGGGCAAAGAATTTGCCGGTACGGCCGTAGCCCGATTGTATTTCGTCGAGGATAAGCAAGGCTTGGTATTGGCTGCACAGGGTGCGCAACCACAGAAAAGCATCATCGGGCATGATGATGCCGGCTACGCCCTGTATGCCTTCGATGATTACCGCTGCATAGTCGCCGGTTTTCAGCGCTGTTTCCACTGCTGTGCTGTCATTCAGCGCAACGAAATCAACATGACTTGTTTTGTTGAAAGGTGCGATGATAGTGGGGTTGTCGGTCGCCGCTACTGCGCCGGAGGTGCGGCCGTGGAAAGCTTTGTTGAAAGCCAGTATTTTTTTCTTCCCGGTATGGAACGAGGCTAATTTCATAGCATTCTCATTGGCTTCCGCACCGGAATTGCATAAGAAAAGCGCGTGCTCATCATAGCCGGAGCATTGTCCTAATTGCCGGGCTAATTTTTCCTGCAACTCGTTTTTAACGGAGTTGGAATAAAAACCCAGCCGCTGCAATTGCTCCGTAATTATTTGCACGTAGTGGGGATGGGTGTGCCCAATGGAAATCACAGCGTGTCCGCCGTACAGGTCGAGGTATTCCGTGCCTTTGTCGTCGTACACGCAACAGCCTGTTGCTTTCACTAAATTAATATTCCACAGGGGATAAACGTTGAATAAATTCATCTTAAAATACACTTGGTTTTAGAAGAAGTCCGGCGGTTTCATCCAATCCGAACATCAGGTTCATATTTTGCACAGCCTGTCCCGACGCGCCTTTCAGCAGGTTGTCGATACAGCTTGTGATTAGTGCATATTCGCCGTGTTGGTCAATATGTAATAAACATTTATTGGTGTTCACTACTTCTTTCAGGCTTATCCCCTTGTCTGAAACATGCGTGAAAGGATGTGCGGCGTAATAATCGCGGTACAGTGTTTGTAGTGCTTCTTTACTTAGTGCACACCGGGTGTAGAGTGTAGCGAAAATGCCGCGGGTGAAGTTGCCGCGCACGGGAATGAAGTTCACCGCCGCATTTTTCCCTTGCTGAACAGCGGTTAGTGTTTTGTTGATTTCGCCGAGGTGCTGGTGCGTGAAAGGTTTATAAATAGACACATTATTATTGCGGTAACTGAACTGCGATGTTTCGGTGAGTTCGCGCCCGGCACCGGTGGATCCGGTAATGGCGTTCACGTGTACTTCGTTGGAGAGGAACGATTGTTGCGCCAAGGGTAGCAACGCCAACTGTATGGCCGTGGCAAAGCAGCCAGGATTGGCGATGTTGTGTGCGTGCACAATGTCGTTGCGAAATATTTCGGGAAGCCCGTAGACAAAATGGCGTTGACCGTGTGCGGCGTTAATGCGGAAATCATTGCTCAGGTCGATGATGCGGGTGCTTTCAGGCAGCGTATGCTGTTCAAGGAAAGCGGCCGACAAACCGTGCCCCAGACAAAGGAAAATCACATCGGTGGCCGATATTTTATCGGTAAATTTCAGTTCCGTTTCGCCTAATAAATCACGGTGTATGTTGTAGACCGGCCGGCCGGACTGCGTGCTGCTGTGTATGAATTGAATGTCGGCCTGCGGATGACGGAGCAACAGCCGGAGCAGTTCCCCGGCGGTGTAGCCCGCACCGCCAACGATACCAACGCTGATTTTATTTTTCATGGGTAGCAAAATATATTTTCATTTGATTGGCTAAAATAGTCGTAAACCCTTTCACATCGTCGCCGGTGAACGCCTTGTTGATTTCACCGTAGTCGCCGAATTTTGAATTCATCAGGTCATAGGCGCTTTCGCAACCGGTGAGTGAGAAATGATAGGGCTGTAGTTTTACCTCCACGTTGCCGCTGACATGGGTTTGCGTGCTTTCCATGAATGTTTCGATGTTGCGCATTACCGGGTCGAGGTACTGGGCTTCGTGCAGCAGCATGCCGTACCAGTTGGCCAGCATTTCTTTCCAGTATTGTTGCCATTTGGTGAGTACATGCTTTTCTAGCAGGTGGTGCGCTTTGATAATGATGAGCGGCGCTGCGGCTTCGAATCCTACGCGGCCTTTAATGCCGATAATCGTGTCGCCTACATGCACGTCGCGGCCAATGCCGTAAGGCCCTGCCAGCGTGTTTAAGGTATGAATGGTGTCCACGGGGCTCATTTTTTTACCGTTGATACCCACGGGTTCGCCCTTTTCAAAAAGTATGGACACTTTTTCTTCACCTTCTTTGGTGCGGGGCGTAGGATAAGCATCTTCGGGCAATTCACCTTTGGCGGTCAGTGTTTCCACGCCGCCTACGCTGGTGCCCCACAGTCCCTGATTGATGGAATATTTGGCTTTGCTCCAGGGGAAATCATAACCGTGTTTTTTGAGGTAATCAATTTCTTCCTGCCGGGAGATTTTAAGGTCGCGAATAGGGGTGATGATACCAATGTTCGGCGCCATCACTTGAAATACCAAGTCAAAACGCACCTGGTCATTCCCGGCGCCGGTGCTGCCGTGTGCAATGTATTTTGCGCCTATCTTTTTTGCATATTCCACTAAAGCGACTGCCTGAAAAGTCCTTTCAGCGCTTACCGACAGGGGATAGGTGGCGTTTTTCAGGATGTTCCCGTAAATAAGGTATCGGATACCTTTATTGTAAAAATTTTCCGTTTCGTCAATATTCACGTGGCTTACGGCGCCCAACGTGAGGGCTTTTTTCTCCATCCCGGCCAGTTCTTCGGCGTTAAATCCGCCGGTGTTGACAAGGGCGGTGTGCACTTCCAGGTTTTTTTCGTTTTTCAAATATTTTACACAGAAAGAGGTGTCGAGGCCTCCGCTGAATGCGAGCAATACTTTTTCGTTCATAACAGGTTATTGTTTATATTTATTAGCTTTATTGATTTTCCGGTGCAGTTCATTGCGTTTGATCTTAATATACAGGCGTTGGAATATGCGTTTAATGAATACGAAAGGCCGCACGAATAAGAAGCGGAAAGGCAGTTTTTGCGGGATAATCATAAAACTGCTCTTTTTGCTGTCTTTTTTTCTGGCCGGGTCGAACATCAGTCCGGTGCAGAGGCACATTTTGTATTCATTGCGTTGGAGGATATCGAAATTTTTACACCCTTCACAGCCTTGCCAGAACTCGATGTCGCGGGTGAGCTCCGAGAAGGTCACCGGCACGTAACCCAGTTCCGAATTGAGTTTCATTACTGCCAGCCCGGTGGTGATGCTGAAAATTTTAGCGTTGGGATATAGTTTCCGCGACAACTCGAAAATATTTTTTTTGATTTTACGGGCTAAGCCGGAGTTGCGGTACTCATGGTCTACCACCAAGCCGGAGTTGGCCACGAACATGCCGTGGCTCCATGTTTCGATATAAGCAAAACCTACGGCATTATTATTGTTAAGCGCAATGACGGCCTTGCCCTGTTTCATTTTTTCGGCAATGTACTCGGGCGTACGATTGGCAATCCCCGTGCCCCGCTGCTGGGCGGAAATGTGGATTAGTTCACAAATAGTTGGTGCATATTGCACATGCGTTGCGTTGGCAACTACAACTTTAACAGCCATATTTACATTATGGGGTTAAAAATAAACATAAAGGATTGATTGTTTTGCCTGCATCCACAGGCGCACGGCGCGTAGCCATGCATTATATGTCCTGCCCCTACGGGCGTCGGCATCGGACTGTATAATATGAAAGTCTGTTATTCATTTGCGTACAAAAGTATGGCTTTTTTTTGAAAAAACAAAAAAAATAGCTATCTTTGTGAAAAGCTTAAATTGGTTTATTATGTTGCCGTTTAACTCCGTTTTGTTTTGGGATGTTGATTTTAAGCAGTTGGATTGGGAGGCCAACAAACGGCTTATTATTGAGCGGGTTACTGCGTTGGGCTCCTTGGATGAATTTCGGAAATTGCTGGCGCATTATGGCGAAAAAGTATTCAAGGAAGAAATTGTAAAAGCCGGTTCGCTTGATAGGAAAACATTGGCTTATGTTACCACTTTCTTTAATATTCCCAAAGAAAAATTCAGATGTTATACAAGACAACAGTCGACCCCCATACTCTGGAACTAATTATCCGGTTGCAAAACGAGCCGGTATTGAAGTCTTTTTTTCTTGTGGGTGGCACTGCGTTGGCCCTACAAATAGGACATCGGATATCGGTTGATATTGATTTATTTACGACTATTGATTTTGACACCGAGAATTTGTCCGAATCATTGCAAGGTTATGATTTGCAGATGTTTGCTCGTCAGCGAAATACGATTATCGGAGCCATTGATAACATAAAGGTAGATTTTATAGCACACAAATATCCGTTGGTAAGCGACCTGCTGACCGATGAAGATGTGCGCATGGCCTCTAAAGCAGATATTGCTGCCATGAAAATAAATGCTATAGCTAACAACGGTACGCGGGTAAAAGATTTTATTGATATTTATTATTTGTTTAATGATTTTTCCCTGCCTCAAATACTGGCTTTCTATAAACAGAAATATCAGCAGGATTCTGATTTTCACGCGGTGAAAAGCCTGTGCTTTTTCGACGATGTTGATTTATCGGATTGGCCTCTTTTGACAGACAAAAAACTGAAATGGCCACAGGTAATGAAACGTATTCAACAAGCAGTAAAAGAATTGTAGTGCTGGTTCCCGGCTGTTTGTGTTTTCTTACCTTCTCTTTTTGAAGAAGTTAACCAGTAGCGTCGAACACTCCTGCTCAAGTACGCCTTTTTCTACGCTGGTTTTCGGGTGTAATAGATTCTTTCCGCCGGTCAGGTAGCCGCGTTTGGGGTCGGCGGCACCATAGACAACACGCCCTATTTGCGACCAGAACAGGGCGCCGGCACACATCACACAAGGCTCCAAAGTGACATATAAGGTGCAATCATTGAGATATTTGCCGCCTAAGCTATGCGTGGCTGAAGTAATGGCCTGCATCTCGGCATGGGCAGTGGGGTCGTTGAGCCGCTCGGTGAGGTTATGCGCCCGTGCAATTATTCTGCCCTCCGTGCTCACAATCACGGCGCCTACGGGTATCTCTTCTTCATTAAAAGCAAGTTGAGCCTCTTTCAAGGCTTCCCGCATAAATTTTTCATCCTTGTTTTCAGTCATTTATCTTCGATATATTTACTATTTTCAACATACAAAGCTACAAATTCCTTCTCATTGTTTTGTTAAAATATATTAAAAAATAATATTATGCGATACAAGGTATTAAAATTTGTTCGTATATTTGCATTGCAAAAGAATAGGAAATTTTAAAATATTATCCATATGAAAAAAGTAGTTACAGTGAACATTGGCGGCTTCTGCTTCACGATTGAAGAAGAGGCGCACACCAAGTTGAGCCGTTACCTCGACACGTACAAGTCCAGCTTTGCCGACAAAAAAGAAGCCGACGAAGTGATGGAAGATATAGAGTCGCGCATAGCCGAGATCTTCCGCGAACAGCGGCCATTGCCTCATCAGGTGGTGGACATGGCGTTGGTAGATAAAGTGATATTGATTATGGGTACGCCCGAAGGTGCTGCCACGTTTGAAAAAGCAACAACAGAGCCGCTTTCCGGTCACCGGCTGAAACGGCTGTACCGCGACCCCGATCATCAGGTATTCGGCGGCGTGTGCAGCGGATTGTCCGCTTACTTCGGAATTGATATGATCATTGTGCGGGTACTGTTTATTGCCGCCCTGTTTTTCGGTTCATTCGGTTTTTGGGTATACATCATCCTGTGGGCCGTTACGCCCAAAGCCCTTACCATTGCCCAGAAATTAGAGATGCAGGGCGATCCGGTGACCATTGAAAATATATGGAATTATGCTAAGAACAAAACAACTAAAAAATAAGGGTTATGACTACTGTAGAAACTATTAATACCGACAATATTAAAGCGCAGATGCGCAAAGGCATTTTAGAATATTGCATTTTGCTGATCCTGGCACGTAACGATGCGTATGCTACCGCGATTATCAACGAACTGAAAGCAGCGCAGATGATCGTGGTAGAAGGCACGCTCTATCCGCTGCTTACCCGGCAGAAGAACCAGGGACTGCTGAATTACCGTTGGGAAGAATCGCCCCAGGGGCCGCCCCGGAAATACTACATGATTACAGACAAAGGCCGCCAGTTATTGAAAGAACTGGATACCTCGTGGGAAGAATTAGTAACAACCATTAACGCTATCCGCTAAATTTTTAGAACTATGAAATCAACTGTAAAAGTAAGTATTGGCCGTATGGCCTTTCATTTGGACGCCGACGCCCATGGCGCGTTGAAAGATTATCTCGACAAGTTGGAAAAATATTTTTCAACGAGGGATAGCGGTAAGGAAATTGTGTCGGATATAGAAGAGCGGTTATCGGAATTATTAATGGCGCGATTAACAGCGCCCGGGCAGGTGGTCAATCTTGCCATGGTGCAGGAAGTAATTGCCATTATGGGTATGCCCGATGATATGGACGATGAGCCGGCGCAGCCGAAGTCTGCCGCAAAAACGCCGCTAACACCGGTGTCGCGTCGCAAACGTTTATACCGTGATACGGAGCATAAAGTGATCGGCGGCGTGTGCAGCGGGCTGGCGGCCTATTTCAGAATTGACGTAGTGCTTGTGCGATTGATCTTCGTACTTTTCCTCATTGTTTCATTTTCCTTTCATCACTTCTCTTTCGCTTTCCATCATTTCGAGTTTTCGGATATAACCTTCCTGATCTATATTATCCTGTGGATAGCGGTGCCGCCCGCCCGTACGGTGAAAGAAAAACTGGAAATGCGGGGACTCCATAATCCTACGGTGGCCGATATTGAACGGAAAATATTAGAAGATGCGGAACGTCCGTCGCAGAGTATTTTTGTGCGGCTGGTAAAAGGATTTTTCCGTGCCGTTTTGGTGATTGTCGGCATTGCAATATTGATGGCAGCACTGGTAGGTTTTGTCGCTGTGCCCTGGTCGCTATTTATGTTTGATTTTGTGCCGGATGTGCCGATGATTGATTTGCTGAACTACGTGGATATCGGATCGCCGTTGTGGCTGGTGAAAGTATTGGTAGGCGCTGTGGTGTTATTGCCCTTGCTGGGATTGGTCTATCTGGGGGTCAAAGCCCTGACGGGATTTAAGGGCAAATATAAAGCCGGGCTGACTATTTTCCTGCTCTGGCTGACTTCGGTGGTTGGTTTGTCACTGGTAGCCGTTCCCGCCGTGAATGCGCACAAGCAATGGAGCAATTTGCAGGAAGACCGGGAAGTCATCAATGTGTATGATACCCTATATATCAATGTTTCCGAAGAATACCGTAATAGCAGGGACAAGATGATTTTGGATTTCTATGATGACGATGATTTTTTTGCTTTTTGGACAGACGGAGCAGGCAGGAATACTTCTTTCTATCTGTTGCCGCGGGTGGAAATAAGACATACCCGCGATACCGGGAATATCCGCATCAGCTATACACGTTCCGCATTTGGAAGAAGCACGTATAATGCGAAGCAAAATGTAGAAGCGTTGGCGTCTAAATTCCTGTTACGCGACTCCCTTTTATTGCTCGAGCCTTTTGTTTTCGACAAAGAAAATAAATGGAATGGAGAGATGATAGACATTAAAATTTACGTGCCACGCAACAAAGCGGTTAAAATTGATATGTTGGACGGCAAGCGTAAGTACATTAATATTGGCAAGCACAAACGGGGGATCCACGTTAACGTGCGTGAAGGCGATGTGGATGTCGACTGGGACTAAGCCCCGGTTGATTTGATGCCCAGCTCTTTCATTTGCGCCTCGTCGATTTTCGACGGGGCGTCGAGCATCATGTCGCGGCCTGCATTATTTTTTGGGAAGGCAATGTAATCGCGTATGCTCTCCTGTCCGCCGAACAAGGCGCACCAGCGGTCGCGATGCCGCCGTGGGGAGGAGCGCCGTATTTGAACGCATTGATGATAAAGCTGAACTTATAGTTTGTTTCTTCGGGCGTTAATCCCAGCACCTCAAACATGCGTTGCTGCACCTTGGCATCGTGAATACGGATAGACCCGCCGCCTATTTCGGTGCCGTTGAGTACAAAGTCGTAAGCGTTGGCATTGACCTGCGCCAGCTGTTCGCGGTCGTTGCTGTAAAATTTATCTAAATCTTCGGGCTTGGGCGAGGTGAAAGGGTGGTGCATGGCGTAGAAACGCTGTGTTTCATCATCCCATTCCAACAGAGGAAAATCATAGACCCACAGGGGAGCATACACCTCTTTATTGCGTAATCCCAAGCGGTTGCCCATCTCAATGCGCAGACTGCCGAGGGCTTCCTGTGTTTTCTTTTTGGCGCCGGCGAGTATCAGGATTAAATCGCCTTGTTGGGCATTAAATAATGCGGCTATTTTTTGTAATTCTTCAGGCGAATAAAACTTGTCTACACTTGATTTGATGCCGTCGGCGCCGAGGCGGATATAGATCAGTCCGGCCATGCCTATCTGCGGGCGTTTCACCCACTCGGTAAGTTCATCGAGTTGCTTGCGGGTGTAGTCGGCGCAGCCTTCGGCGCAAATGCCGCCAATGTATTGGGCATTGTCGAACACCGAAAAGTTTTTGCCTTTCACCGTATCCGTTAGTTCAGTCATGCGCATCCCGAAACGGATATCGGGCTTGTCGGAACCGTAATATTTCATCGCGTCGGCATAACTCATGCGCGGAAAGGCCTCTTTCATTTCGATGTTCAACACATTTTTGAAAAGATGTTTGGCCAGGTTTTCAAAGGTGTTCAATACGTCTTCACGTTCCACGAACGCCATTTCGCAGTCTATCTGCGTAAATTCAGGCTGTCGGTCGGCGCGCAGGTCTTCATCGCGGAAGCAGCGCACAATTTGGAAATAACGGTCGTAGCCGGCCACCATCAACAGTTGTTTGAAGGTTTGCGGACTTTGGGGCAGGGCATAAAATTCACCCTGGTTCATGCGCGAGGGCACTACAAAGTCGCGGGCGCCTTCCGGTGTGGATTTAATCAGGAAGGGCGTTTCAATCTCCATAAATTGCTCGCCGTCTAAGTAGCGGCGCACTTCCTGTGCCATGCGGTGGCGCAATTCCATGGCCTTGCGTAGCGGGTTGCGGCGCAGGTCGAGGTAGCGGTATTTAGCGCGCAATTCTTCACCGCCGTCGGTGTCGTCTTCAATAGTGAAGGGCGGCACCTCGGCAGCGTTGAGGATATGGAGCTTGGTAATCATTACTTCAATTTCGCCGGTAGGGATTTTGCTGTTTTTGCTGCTGCGTTCTACCACGGTGCCGGTGGCCTGCACCACAAATTCGCGCCCCAGTTGGCCGACGGCCTCTTTCACGCCGGCGCCGGCATTTTCGTTCACGGTAAGTTGGGTGATGCCGTAGCGGTCGCGCAGGTCAACAAAGGTCATTCCGCCTAAGTTACGCACGCGCTGTACCCAGCCTGCCAGTGTTACTTCTTTTCCCTGATGTTGAAGGCGCAATTCGCCACATGAATGAGTTCTGTACATAAAAAAATAAACTAATATACAAAGATAGCAATTTCTATGGACATAGCGTGTGTAATGCAGACAAACTTAATTTGCAGGTGACATAAACAATGCCGACCATTTAGCAGTGTTTTGAGACCAGTATTGGGCAGCGGAACGGCCAACAGCTGTTGCACATAATAATGTTTCTGTTTCTTTTTCCGGCAGGTTGGCGGCTTTTATTTCAGCGTCTAACTGTTGTGTTGCTTCTATTACATACGGGAGCCCTTTTGATGCTATTTCCGGTGATTGGAAAATACTCAGCATTTTGTTCATATATTTTTGTTGTTCCGGTGAGGCTTGTTCTTGAATTACTTGGTTGTTTGCCCCTTGTCCCGCAAGTGTAGTTAATAGTTTTGCCATGCTGGCGCTATCGAGATCCGGCTCTATTTCTTTCAATGTTCTTCTTGCAACATCAATTATCATACCGGGCATCTTGTTTGTTATGCTATCAGCAATGGAGCGACGTGCTAAGTCAGGGTAAGCGCTGAGTAAGCGTTCTTTTTCTTTAACCAATGTATCCATTACAGCATCCATGGCAATGGGAAAGAGGCGCTCAACTAATGCAGGAACACTTTCGGTGGTAGCAGGCTGTGATGATGTGGAGTTACAGGCAACAACTCCTAATAAGAACAATCCGCAGCAAACAATAAATTTTTTTTTCATAGTATTTTATAAAGGTTTTAATGGATACATAGTAAACTGATACACAAAGATAATGATTATTTTGTATAAAAACAAACACCAAGGCAAGACTATAGCTTTATCTTGGTGTTCAGCTGTTTTTGTTGTTCTTACTACTACAAGTTTTCCCATTTCTTCCAAGTTATGCCGGCACGCCTTAGTTTGCGAATGACAACAATACTTGATGTTAGTATTCCACCATTCGCCATCAATGAATAGGCTACAGTATGCGAGCCTCCGAAATAAGCATGGGCTATTCTTGTTGCTAAAAAAGTGGATGCACTGATTCCAATGAAAATTATTATCAGGTCAATAACTTTTGGTGTAAGTATTTTTTTCATAAACTTGTATTATAAATTGCCTACCGTAATAAATTTTTTTTGTAATATTTTATGCTTTCCGGGTCCCTTCGCCCGTCCCAGATGTCGTGTACATCTATCTTTTGTTCGGTAATTTCATAAAATACATGGTAGTGTAAAATATGAATCCTCCGGACATTGTTTTCATCAACAGTTTTTCCAATATATGGCTGATGGCGTAATAATTCGACTTTAGCAGTAATTTCCTTCCGGATTTTATTACTGTATTTGCTATTCTTGTTGCTATTTTTGTAGAACGACAATATATCTCGCAATTGTTCTGTCGATCTTGCCGACCAAATTATTCTTTTCCCAGCCATGCGTCAAGCTCTTTCATAAAATCCTCATGACTTATACATTCTCCTCGTGCGATTTGCTGGCGGGATAATTCAATGCGTGCGCGTTGTTCGGGTGTTAATATGTAAACACCATTTTCGTCTAAATGAGATTCAAAGAGCCGGCGACATTCGTCTTCGGTTAATTCTTCATCTTCCAAATCCAATTCCTCTATGTCTGTGTGTTGTATCATATCAGCATAGCGTTTTCGTTGTGTGAAGGCTGGCCTTATGCCTATTCCTTCCGCATGAGGGGCGGTTCTCATAAGTAATTATAAAATTAAGCGTTAATAATTAAAACCAATATACAAAGGTAATGATTATCTTATAAAATAACAAACACCAGGGCAATAACTTATTACCCCGGTGTTCAACTGTCTTTGTTGTTTTCGATTTAATACAAGCTTTGCTAATATACTTTTTTCTTGTTGATAACCTTATACCATAGTGCTCCTAAAATTACTATGAGATTCATCATTACAGACAACTGTAAAAAGAACTCCATACTTGGCCATTCTCCATCCGGAGAGCCCGGAAGGAATCCGGATGAAATCAAACCTGAGATAAAACTAATAATGAATATTGGTAATAATTGTTTAAAGCGTGTATTTTTTTTCATATTTTTAATTTTAAAATTATTAAAACAAACTTTTAAAAAATTGACTGGTTGCATAACCTCCTGAAGCAGTAAGCCCAACGCCAAGTCCGGTGATGAGAGCTCCTGGTCCAGTAACAGCTCCAATTGCTACCCCGATAGCTCCCCCTCCTATATCGTAGCCAAAAAATTCGCCCCATACACTTGAAGGCCAATCGCATACGTCCAAGAAGTCGTTAAAATGCAATCCATCTGGGCATTCCATGCATATGGCTATCCCATTGGCGATGCCATAAAATAGGTTAGGACAATTTGGATTAGGAAGAAGAACAGTGTGATCTAAATCATAATTAAGTTCAGGAACATCAAAAGCCGGATAGTTACTGCAATCACAGCCACCACTGTTGGCTGCTTTTATTGCCGAAGTATGTTGAATGCTTTTGCCGTTTTCATGAATAACTTTTATCTCGCTGGATAATACAGTGAACCATTTGGCAGCATTTTGCTCCCAATATTCGGCGGAGTAGCGGGCAATGCTTGTGACACATAGTAATTGTTCGGCTTCGGCTACTGTGGGAGCATTCTGTTCAATGAGTTTTTCCAGCGCCAGCACTTCTGTTTTAAAATGTTCAAGGGTCATTCCTTCCGTATAAATGCCCTGTAGCCGGTTGTAATAGTCCTTTTGAAAGGGTGTAAGCATGTCTAAGGGATCCGGTTCATTTTTAGCGGAAGCGCTTTGCAGGCTCGCATTTACATTGGCATATCTCATTATTTTTGGGTTAGCCATCACTGCGTCGAACTCTTTTTCGTTCGCTTCCGGATACCAGTCTTTTACTACTCTTTTTGAAGTGTTATATGCCACTGACATGTAGCTATTCATATCTGACAGTTGCTTCGAGGAAGCATTTTGAGCAACAGGCTGGGCGGCAGCTTCTTTGAACAGGCGTATGCGCTCTTTTCGCAGGTCTACGAGGATAGAATCTAATCCCTGGTTGTGCAAAATGCCGACTTGTTCTATCTCCGCCCTCATTTCCGGACTAATTCTGCTTTTCTCGTTGTCTGTTCCATCCAAAGAGGTGCAGGCAATAATTCCGGAGATCAATAATCCGGCCAATAAGCTTGATACAATACTAGTTTTTTTCATAATGTTTTAATTTTAGTTAAGTGGGTGCAAAATTAATGTATAAAAATCAAGTTGTATATGGACAAGCATAAAAACTACATGGACGAGGTGTTTTACAAAACATTTTAAAACAAGTATTTAATGTTTCACATAATAACTATTTTATGGACAAGGTATTTTTGGATCTGATTTAGGTGGGTGCAGACAAACGAATCACCGCAATAGCCGAAAATTATCAGCTATTACGGTAATTATTATAATTAACAACGGGTGTTCTTGTCCTTAGTTGGTTTCAATCAATCCCTGTTGTACTTTCATCCAGCCGAACAGCAGCAGGCAGATAGCACCGGCAGCAAATATGGAGGCGATTAATCCTACAAACGGCAGGAACGATAAGAGCGCTATAACAGCGGCAATAAAACCTACAGCCAATGAAATCAGTATCATCATAATACCTGACTTTCCGTTTTGGCCTATGCTGGCGGAGTTTTGCAGCATCAAATAGCCCACTACTTCAGCGATCAGGGCAATAATAGCAAAGATGGAACCGATAAAGCCCAAGCCCATAAATCCTAAGATAAAGCCTAGAAACGAGCCTACGGCGCCTATGCAGGCTCCTATCATAATGATTTTTGCACCGGCTGCGCCTTTGGCATCAACGGTTTTTGCCAATTGTAGAAGACCAATGATCATCAAAATAAATCCGAGCATACCCAAAAAATTTGATACGCTACCGGCAAATTGAAGCACCGAACCTACTAAGATGTAAGTCACCGATTGAATACGTGTTGTGTTCAT
>QMCD01001579.1_pt1 | contig 13603 bp, 13 predicted proteins | sample 1821841 | NCBI WGS metagenome assembly QMCD01 (sample SAMN01991225, study PRJNA193472) | Termite gut metagenome, whole genome shotgun sequencing project. | isolation source: worker | host: Macrotermes natalensis | reverse complement strand
TATTAATGGTATATTTAATAAAATTTAACTAAAATAAAAAACAACAAAAACATTTAAAACAAAAAAGAGGCCTAATTTTAGGCCTCTTTTGTTTATAATATTATCAGTTTGATTACACTCCGAAACTTATTGTTCCGATATATTCATAAATACAACTTAAAATACCTACAACAAAAATACCAATCGTACATAAAACCAAACTTGTTTTGTTATATCCGTCTGTTACAAATCTTCCGACAGCATTTTCTTCTCCTTCTTTGATAAACATTGCTTTTATAATAAGCAGATAATAATACAAAGATATGACGGTATTTAATAACGCAATAAATACAAGTATGTATTGCCCTTGCGATGCAGCAGCCATAAAAATCCAAAACTTGCTAAAGAAGCCGGCTAAAAACGGAATACCTCCCAAGGAAAATACTGACAACATCATTACAAGGCTCAGTTTCGGATTGGATTTATATAATCCGTTAAATGCCGAAATCAATGTATTTCCGCCATTCTTATTTTCCACTGCAGATATTACCCCGAAAGCAGCTAAATTGGAGAATACATAAACCAAGATAAAATAAGTCATGGCTGTCATTCCCTGCGCTGTTCCGGCGATGATACCCAATAAGATATATCCGGCTTGCGAAATGGAAGAGAAAGCAAAGAATCGCTTGATATCTTTTTGTCGAATGGCAAACAAGTTACCGACTGTAATCGTAATAACAGCCAACCACCATAAAATATGATGCCAAACAATTCCTATATTTCCAAATACTTTATATATCACAAATATCAGGGCGAATGCAGCTGCCCCTTTCGATACGACCGAAAGATAAGCTGTAACGCTTGTGGGCGCTCCTTCGTATACATCGGCTGTCCACAAATGGAAGGGAACCAGTGAAAGTTTGAATGCCAAACCGGAGAAGAAGAAAACAAATCCGACAATTACCAACGGATTACTAATAACATTAGCAGTCATATCGGAGAAGTAGAAAGTTCCTAATGCTCCATACAGGAACGACAAACCAAACAGTGTAATTCCCGAAGACAATGCCGACACCAATATGTATTTAGCTCCGGCTTCCGCCGATTTTTCTTTGTATTTATCAAAGGCGGCCAAACATGCCAATGGTAAGGAAGCTGTTTCCATACCTATGTATAACATCATGAAGTTTCCTGCCGATACCATTAAGTACATTCCCAATAGAGTTACCAACGTAATGGTAAAGAATTCTCCTCTTTTGTGTACGGTATCATCCGATCTCAACCAGTTGTTTGTTTGCAATAATACAAGTAGTGTTGCAATGTTCAAGATATTTTTCATCAATACGGTAATATCCGAACTGATAAACATTCCGCCGAAAGCTTCTCCCGCAGGGAATGCAAAAGCGTTCATACCGAAATGATATCTCATGCCGAAAATCGCTTCCAAAATGTATGGTAAGAATCCAAATATCGTATGGATAGCAAACAACGAACAGGCCACTAATTGAAACTGTTGTTTTCTTTTTTCCGAACAAAAAACATCATAGAGAAACAGGATGATGAATACCACCATCAAGCTTATTTCCTGTTTCATCAATAAAAAGTTACTGAAATCCATATTATATTGTTAGTTTTTCTATTACAGGTAACAAACTATCGCTAATCATTCGGGATATGCCAAACGGCATCATACCCATCGCAGCAATCGCAATAATCAAACCAAAAGTTGATACTTTTTCATACCATTTAGCATCGGGCAATCCAATATGATGTTGGTCTTGTACAGGACCGTACAGTATTTTGCCAACCGTGCGCAAAATGTAGACTGCGGTAATTACAATCGAGCTACAAGCCGCAATAGTTAAAATTCGATGGAATAAATCGGCATGTTGGAACGAGCCTACAAAAATGGTCATTTCCGCCACAAATCCGCTCAATCCTGGTAAGCCTAAGGATGCCAAACCGGCAATTACATAACATACCGAAGCCACCGGCATGATTTTCATCAATCCACCCATTTCACGAATATCACGGGTGTGCGTCCGTCCGTAAATCAATCCGATCAATGCAAAGAACAAGGCTGTCATCAATCCGTGCGAAAGCATTTGCATGATAGCACCGGTCATGGCGGTTTGATTCATCATTAAAATCGCGAATAACACCAATCCGCAATGACTCACAGAAGAGTAAGCATTGATATATTTCAAGTCGGTTTGAACAACTGCGCTGAAAGCTCCGTAAACAACACTGATACCTGTCAGGATTAAGAATATCCAACCTAATTCGTGTGCTGCTTCAGGCATCAAATACATGGCAACGCGGAAACATCCGTAACCTCCCAATTTCATCAAAACGCCGGCGTGAAGCATAGATACTGCCGTAGGCGCAGATGCGTGACCGTCGGGCGACCATGTATGGAACGGGAACAAAGCTCCCAAAACACCGAAACCTAAAAACGTAGCAGGGAAAAGCCAACGTTGATATTCAATCGGGATATGCAGATTATTGGCGATTTCCAATAAATTCATGGTGCTATGACCGGAAGCGTAATAGATCCCTATTATTCCAATCATTAGAAACGCAGAACCTCCCATCAACATGAGTGTTAGCTTCATAGCCGAATATTCTTTTCTTCCGGTTCCCCAAAGTCCGATCAACAGGTACATCGGTATCAACGCGATTTCGTAAAACAAGAACATGGAGAACAAATCGATAGAAATAAAGAAGCCGAATACTCCGATAGATAATAAACAATACCATAAGAAATATTCTTTGGCCATATTCATATTCCAAGAGGAGAAAACTCCGGTAAATACAATGATTGCAGAAAGCACAATCATGACGACAGAAATTCCGTCGACTCCTACCGCATAAGCAACATTCAACGGAGCATACCACGCGATTGAATCCACAAACAGCATCTCGTCGGTAGATACCGCCCTTTGTTGAACAAACATTATTGTCAGAACAGCTGCCAAAACCATTAAAACCGACGATCCTGTAACCATTACAGTTCTGATTTGCCGCATGCTTTTACACACAAACAAAAACAGCATCATCAATAACGGAACTAATACAAATAAAGATAATATATTCATCTAATTATAATTTTACTTGTCTAACTTCTTCTTTGAATTCTCTACTTTCTTGATACTGTCGGCAACCGATAATTTTTCCGGCATCGTACCTCCAAGTTCTTTTATCGTTTGCCTCACCTTCGCACCAACTTCATAATGCGTTTGATTAGCTTTGTTTTTACCTTTGACATTATCACGCCGCAACTTTTCTTCAGTCTGCGTAGCACGGAAAAGATTAGCCGCTAATTCGGTACTTCCCATGTGGTCAAGAATATTCTGGCTTTTCTTTAATTGCTTATGCTTATGAATATCTTTAGCGTCTAATCCTCCGTATAAGCCTTTATATCCGAAGTTTTGAAAAATTGCGTAATCAATAGCATCAATAACTCCTGCTTTATTGGCAGCTTCTGCTAATTGCGTATTGTGACGGCGAAGCTCATTGCGAAGAAATAATCGCTTTTCATCTTCCGATGTTAAAGTATTGTATTTTTCTAATTGTGTAATTTCCTGCAAACGAGTTTGAATAGCGAAGTACGTCTGTCCCAGGGCAATAACCTCTTTTGAGGGGTCTGCATTTTGCACAATTAAATAACACGCATATCGTGATAATTTGATGCTATCCACCTGTCTTTCAGCACCTTTGCCTACAATTATCATATCGTTGAAGTCAACGAAATGATCCTCAGGTACCTGAGAGCTGTTTTTGCATGCTTCTTTCGCTTTTGACACCACAGAAAGGAAGTTGCGATAGTCGGCATATTCAAGTATTTTTGCAAAATCTCTTGCGCTCCAATATTCCCGTCCGTTTTCATCAATTCTACGGATTTGCTCGAATATGTTTTCTATTTTCTTACTCAATGCCATAGCTCGTTTTTATAAAAACAACGTTAATACAGCAATCACAATCGAACCGGCAATAAACACCCATGCATAAAATTGCACCTGACCGGATTGTAATCCTTTGATAGCCGATGAAGATTTTTGCGTTACCCAAGCCAAACCGTCCATTGCACCGTCGATGATATGACGGTCAAACCATTTGATAGGCTCACAAATCATTTTGAAAATCACACTTTGAGTGATAAACATCCAAACTTCGTCCAGATAAAATTTATTAAGAGCAGCCGTATAGAATCCGCCCAATGATTTAGCCATTCGAGCAGGTTTATCACTTCCTTTAGCATATAATATTGTAGCGATAGTAATACCTATAACCGCTACGGCAATACTCATTCCGGCAATTGTCCAGTCGATATGCGCTTCGAAAGGCATAGCGTCCGTACTGATAAATTCGGGGAAATGAATAAATCCTGTAACGCAAGACAATGCAGCTAAGAAAACCAATGGGAAAGCCATCAACCAGGGCGATTCGTGTGGTTTGTGATGTTCCGAATAGTTTTTAGCTTTTCCCCAGAATATATTGAAATACAAACGGAACATATAGAATGCTGTTAATCCGGCAACAAACCAAAGTGTCCAGAAAATAACAGGGTCGCTATGGTGAGCCGCAGCCAATATTTCGTCTTTACTGAAAAATCCGGAGAAAGGAGGAATACCGGCAATCGCCAAACAAGCGATAAAGAATGTTATGCTTGAAACGGGCATATATTTATGCAAACGTCCCATATCTCTCATATCGTTGCTGTGAACAGCATGGATAACCGAACCTGCGCCCAAGAACAACAATGCTTTAAAGAATGCGTGAGTAAACAAGTGGAACATAGAAGCCATATATCCCAAACCATCGTGTCCGCCAAATCCGGAAACACCCAAGGCAGCCATCATAAAAGCAATTTGAGATATGGTGGAGAATGCCAACACTCGTTTTATATCTGTTTGAGTAATTGCTATCACGGCAGCAAACAATGCTGTAAATGCACCGATATAAGCAATCATTGTCAACACATCGGGCGAAGCAAAGAAGTAAACCGGGAACAAACGTGCCACCAAATAAACTCCGGCAACCACCATCGTCGCGGCATGGATTAAGGCAGAAACCGGCGTCGGACCTTCCATTGCATCGGGCAACCAAATGTGTAGCGGGAACATAGCCGATTTCCCGGCGCCTCCCATAAAGATTAACGCAGTAGCCCAGGAAGCGACTGATAATCCCATGAAAGAAATTCCGGCGGTAGAACCCACAACCAACGAAGCATTATCGGCAGTTAAGGTTGCAAAATCAAATGTACCTGTATAGTATGACAATAATAAAATACCTACCAAGAAGCCCAAATCGGCAAAACGGGTAACGATAAACGCTTTCTTCGAAGCTGCCACTGCCGACGGCTTGGTATAATAAAATCCGATCAAAGAATAGGAAGAAACGCCCACCAACTCCCAAAAAATATACATTTGGAAAATATTGGTAGCAACAACCAATCCCAACATCGAGAAACTAAACAAAGAAAGGAAAGCGTAATAACGTTGAAATCCTTTTTCTCCGTGCATATAAGCCAAACTGTAGAGATGCACCATCAACGAAACGGTAGTGATAACCACCAACATCATCACAGAAATCGGGTCTAACAATATACCTAAATCAATGTGCAGTTTATCTGTAAAGCGCAACCATTCGAAATTGAATGGAATTATTTGCTGAAAAACTCCGTCTATTTTTCCTGCTCCGAAAAAATACTGGAAAGCAATCGTATATGAAAGCACGGCAGCAAAAGCCATACCTATCGTGCCAATAATTCCGGCCACATTCGGTTTCATCTTGTGTCCTGTTAATCCTAAAAACAAAAAGAGGACAAAAGGCGTGATTAGTATTAATAAACTATATTCCATAACTTTCAGTTCTTCATTTTAGTGATGTCTCTAACATTAACGTTACCGAATTTCCGGTAAACATTGATGATGATCGCCAAAGCTACCGCCGTTTCAGCCGCAGTAATCGCAATACTGAACAAGGTAAAAAACATTCCTTCCAACTGTCCCGGATAAAGGTAACGGTTGAAAACGACAAAATTAATATCCACGGCATTGATGACTAACTCCAGCGAAATCAGCATGGCAATCATATTTTTCCGGGTAATAAATCCGTAGATCCCGACGAAAAACATCAGGGTACTGACTATTAAATAATGCTCCATTGGTATCATAGAATCTATCTTTTTCTTGCGATTAAAATTCCTCCGATAATACAAGCTAACAACAGTACACTCAATATTTCGAAAGGTAATAAATACTGGTATTTTTCTGTTCCCATCAACGCCTGGCCAATCACTTTCATATTGATTTCCTGATCGCCAAGCATGGTAGTATTTGCACTATCGACAACAAATTGATGCTTGAATATAGCAAAACCAACCACCGCGATTCCGGCAAGCGATGCCAAAATACCCAACACTATTTTTCTTTTTGTACGAGGCTCTATGGTATCTCCTTTACTGCTTACGAGGAAAATTGCAAATATAAACAACACCACTACACCTCCTGCATATACGGAAATTTGTACGGCTGCTAAAAAGTGATAATTCAACATCAGGTATAACCCTGCAGTTCCTATCAATACAAACAGCAAATAAGTTGCTGCCCGTAATATCTTTTTAGTCGTTACGGCCATTACCGACATCGACAAGATGAACAGGGCAAGGGCGTAAAAAATGATTAAGTTAATTGTAGCGTCCATAATTATTTATTTTTAGGGGCTAAGCTTGAACCTTCTTTATTCAATCTCACATTCAATTTTGAACGGGTAAACATGGTATGCTCAAAATTCCGTGACCATTCGATAGCGTTTTGCGGACAAGTCCACGTACAAAGAGAACAAAATGTACAACATCCTAAATCGTACATATAGGTATCCAATACTTTTTTCTCTTTACCGGTCGCCTCGTCGACTTCCTTTTTGGTTGTGATCTGGATCGTTCCGTTAGGGCAGTTCGTCATACAAATCAAACAAGCCGTACATTTATGTTGGTTGTTCTCGTTATGAGGCATAACCAATTCTCCACGCATCCCTTCGAAAGGCTGTTTTTTTCCTCTGTTTTCAGGATATTGCTCCGTTACTTTCGGGCGGATAAAGTTCAACACCGTGATATACATTCCCTGCAACAGGCGGAATACACCAACAAAGATGTTTGCTATATAATTTATCAGTTTCATATTATATTACCAACAATGCCATTAACAAAATATTTATCAAACTTATCGGCATCAATATTTTCCACTCAAGATTCAATATTTGGTCGATACGCAAGCGCGGGAATGACCAACGAACCCACAATGCCAAGAACACACATACGAACGTTTTACCGAAGAACCAAACAAAAGAAGGGATATAATCCATGATTTGATTGAATGATTCCCAACCCGGAATATGCAACGGCATCCAACCGCCCAAAAACATGGTTGTTGCGATAGCTGCGACAATAAACATATTCAAGTATTCCGCCAAATAGAAAAATCCGAATTGAATACCCGAATATTCGGTATGATAACCGGCCGTTAATTCCGATTCAGCTTCGGGAAGGTCGAACGGACCGCGATTGGTTTCGGCATGTCCGGCAATCAGGTAAATCACAAAGGCGATAAATGCGGGAATATGTCCTTTGAAGATAAACCACATTTCCGATTGTTGATTCACTATTTCGGAAAGCTGCATCGAACCCGACAGGACTACAATCGTTAGCAACGAAAGTCCACACGACAATTCATAACTGATCAATTGGGCGCCGGAACGCATGGCTCCAATCATCGTATATTTATTGTTACTTGCCCAACCGGCCAGCAAAATACCCACCACTCCAAGAGAAGATACCGCCAAGAGATAAAAGACGCCTATATTGAAATCAATCGTTTGCAAACCTTTAGCAAAAGGCAATGCACCGAATGTACAAATCGAAGCGATAATCACCAGGAAAGAAGCTATGCGAAACAACAAAGGATCCGCTCTCTTAATGGTAATCAATTCTTTCAATAATATCTTAACCATATCGGCTATACTCTGAAGTAGTCCCCAAGGTCCTACGCGATTGGGTCCGATACGGCACTGAAAAAACGCACAAATTTTGCGCTCCACATATATCAGCAAAAGAGCCAATACTGCATATACAGCCAAAATAATAAGGCCTATAAGTACAAACTCAACGAATAATGTCCACCCTGCGCTCAAATATGTGCGAAGAAACTGGTCTATCCAAGATGTTACTATTGCGAAATCAAACATAATACTATCTATCTATACAAGGTATAACATAATCCAATGACGCTCCAATCATAATCAAGTCGGCCACTTTCGATTCAATGGCCGTTTCTTGCAAGGCATTAACCAAAGTCATGCAAGGCGAACGGAACTTGATGCGATAAGGCGACTTATCTCCTTTACTGTTAATATATACATCGAATTCTCCACGGGCATTTTCAACACGTTGAAGGAATTCCCCTTCCGGCAAACGGATAATCGCTTTTGTTTTAGCGGCATAAGCGCCATCAGGTATATTATCTATCAATTGCTCTATGATATTGAGCGATTCTTCTATTTCATCCAAACGAATAACGTATCGGTCGAATGTCAAGCCATCCTGACGCAACATTTCCTTAAATTCTACTTGACGGTAAGCTGCATAAGGCTCGATTTTGCGAACATCGCAACTCCAACCGGAAGCTCTGCCCGAAGGGCCTGTAGCGCCTACGGAAATAGCGGCTTCTTTACTCAAATAACCCACGCCATCCATACGGTCGCGCATAATCGGATTACCTGTGAAAAGAATATGATGCTCTTTCAGCATCTTCCGCATATATTTGATGAATTCTTTTACCCGTTTTTGGAAATTCGGATGAATATCTTGAGCAACTCCGCCAATCACATTATAATTGACCATTAAGCGGCCGCCGGCAGTTTCTTCGAAAATATCCATGATTTTCTCCCGGTCGCGCATACCGTAAACAAAAGCGGTAATTGCTCCCATATCCATCGCCGTACAACCCCAGCCCAACAAGTGGGAAGCGATACGGGTTAATTCGTCGAAAATGGTACGGATGTAATGCGCACGCATGGGAACATCTAATTCCAATGCTTTTTCACAACACAAACAAACCGCATGGCGATTGATTGTTCCGGAAAGATAATCCAACCGGTCGGCCAAGTGAAGAATTTGAGGATAAGTATAAGCCTCGCTCATTTTCTCAATTCCTCTATGGATATACCCGAAATTCGGGTCTATTTTCTTGATAATCTCACCATCCAAAGAAACACGCAAGTGCAGTACACCGTGCATGGCAGGGTGCTGAGGACCGAAATTGACAATGTATTCTTCTTCTCCGAATAATTTATGTGTAGTTTCGACAGGCTGTCCCATTTTGAGTTCAAGTGTAGGAACGGTTTCCATGTCTTCAATGCATTCGTTTTCTAACGGAACCGGATTAATCGCCGGATCGGCATCGTAATCTTTGCGCAACGGATAGCCTTTCCAATCGGAACGCAAGAAAAGACGACGCATATCGGGATTGTTGATGAACTTGATACCGAAGAAATCATATATTTCGCGTTCATACATTCCGGCAGATCTCCACAAATCATGAACAGAATACAACATCGGATTCTCCCGGTCGGGAGTACCTGTCTTTAATGCGATTAAATAAGCGGGAAATTGCGTACAGCAAAGATTATAAATAACTCCGAAACCTTCATCTCCATTATCCAGTCCGATAATATCGATCAAGAAATCGTATGAAGTTCCCTCCATATCACGGAGCATTTTAGCTGTTTCGTATAGATTTTCTTTCGGAACGGTAACGGTGGTTGTTTTTCCGTTTTCCTCTATTTTAGCAAAGCTGAGAGCAGCAAGTTTCTGTTTAACTATTTCCATTTTCAGCCTCCTTTTCTTCTATTTGGGGTTGGTTCGGTAATTTGAAAAATTCCTGAACTTTAATTTTACGAGCCAATTGCATCATGCCGTAAATCGTGGCATCGGGACGCGGCGGACAGCCGGGAATATACACATCGACCGGAATAATCTGGTCGACTCCCATTACTGTGTGATATGAACTTTTGAACGGTCCTCCGGAAATTGCACAGCCTCCGCAAGCGATAACATATTTGGGCTCTGCCATTTGGTCGTACAAACGTTTCAAAACCGGAGCCATTTTGTGCACGATGGTTCCGCTAACGAAAACTACGTCTGCCTGACGCGGACTGTTACGGGTAACCTCCCAACCAAAACGGGCAAAGTCGAAACGGGCTGCACCAAGACTCATAAACTCGATTCCACAACAACTGGTGGCAAACGTCAACGGCCAAACCGAATTGGAACGCCCCCAGTTAATCAAGTCGTCCAATTTGCTAATCACAATATTAACGCCATTCCGGCGCAATTCTTCCACATATTCTTCGAGGTATTCATTGTCTTTGAAATCCTCATACTTCATATTGCGGACATATATGTCTTTTACTTCCATTTCAAAGCTCCTTTCTTCCAAGCGTATGCCAATCCGAGCGTTAACACGACTAAAAAGAACGACACGCAAACCAAACCTTGCGCACCCAAATCTTTCATCACAACCGCCCAGGGAAATAATAAAACGGTTTCTACATCAAATACCAAATATAATATGGCGAAAAGATAATACCCTACTTTGAATTGCATCCAGGAAGTACCGCGGGTAGGGATTCCGCATTCATAAGGGTCTCCTTTGAGAAGATTGTTAGAGGTTGGCGCCAACCACTTCGCGATTAACAAAGCTGCAACAACCATAAAAACCGCCGTAATCAATACGACTAAAAATAACGCCGAATTACTCATTTCAAAGAAATTTTCTTTAATTTTGCCGCAAAAGTATAAACTATTTACCGGGTTCGCAAATAAATATTAAATTTTTATGAAAATTACGGGAAAACTATTTTATTTCGTTTTTGCATTCATTTGCGTATGTTTTTTTTCATGTAAAGATGATAACGCAGACAACCTAACAAAAGAGCAAAAAGAAAACCGATCTGTAAATCGTTGGATTTTCAACGAAATGAACACCTATTATCTATGGAATGATCACCTGCCTAAAAAACCTGACTATTATTTAAATCCGAATTATTTCTTTGAATCGATCTGTTATTGGTACGATAAAAATACAAATCCCGAAGGCGACCGGTTTTCGTGGATACAAGAAAATTACGAAGAATTGATGAACATGTTAAGCGGAGTCAGCAGTGATGAAATTGGATTCGAGTTTGCGTTGTATTATCGTGACAGACAAAGCGCAGATATCATTGGAGAAATTCAATACGTGAAGAAAAATACGCCGGCACAATATGCCGGATTAAAAAGAGGACAGTTTTTTTCTGAAATAAACGGCATAACAATAACCGAATCAAATTACTACGACATACTTATGAACCTCAAAGGTAATTTTACCATTACCCTGCATAATGATGTTTACGTCAAAAACAACACACTTATTTTCTCAACTACCGAAGAAAAAAACATAAGTACGGTTTCCAATTATGCAGATAATCCTGTTTTCTTAGATTCGGTTTACACAATCAACAATAAAAATATCGGCTATTTGGTATATAATTTCTTTGCCGATGATCCAAACGATAAAAGTAAGCAATATGATATCGAGTTGGCCAATATCTTTTCTAATTTCAAGCAAAAAAATATTTCCGATTTAATCGTCGATTTCCGTTATAATTCGGGAGGTTCGTCGGATGCTGCAATATACTTGGCCAGTATGCTCGTAAAAAACCGTTCTACGAAAAACCTGTATTACAAAGTCGAATATAATTCCCTTATAATGAAAGATGTTGCGGATAATCCGCAACTATATGGAGATGATTTCTTGAATACTTATTTTACAGATACGATAACCGCACAATACACTCTTCCGAATATTGGCAACAACTTACAAAACCTGATATTTTTAACCGGAAAAAACACAGCTTCTGCGAGTGAAATGGTTATCAACGGATTAAAACCATATATGACTGTTACTCTATTGGGAGATACGACTGTAGGTAAAAATGTAGGCTCTATCACTAGATACGATAAGAAAAATACGAATAAAAACCAATGGGCTATCCAACCTATCATCGCGAAGTTTTATAACAGCAATGACGAATCGGATTTCACTGCAGGATTTATTCCCGACATCCCGGACGAAGACAACTATTCCCCTAAATACGATTTGGGCGATTTAAAAGAAGGCTTGTTGAGTCGTGCGATAGAGCATATTACCGGCGTTCCGGCACCTGCATATTTAAGAAGTTCCGGCGAAAAACCTCAACGGGCTCCCCTGCGCTCAATAGATACATCTGTTTCACGAAAAGCATGGACGAATAAAGTCATTATGCCGGAGAATTCCTTGCCAAAAATAGAACAATAACATGTTGCATGGACAAACAAATTAGAAAGCCAAATAAAATAATCTACCGTTTGACAGTTGCTTTATGCTCATTCCTGTATCGCAAAAAATATGCGTTTGAAGTGCGCAAAAGTGCCGGGATTGCCACACTTAAGCCACCTTATATAGTTTTAGCCAACCACATAAGCAACATTGATTTTACGATAGTGGCATCTGCCATGAAACCTGTCATATTGAATTTTGTGGTAGCAACATTTTTCTTTCGTAATCGTTTTTTAAACGGCATACTTCATTTCATGGGCTGCATTCCCAAGGAACAATTTCAGCCCGACAGAAAAGCAATCAAAGATATTTTCAGCATCATACAGCGCGGCGATGTGGCAGCGCTATACCCTGCAGGACAAAGTTCTTTCGACGGTGAAGCTACCTATATGGACGCAAGTATTGCCCGTTTGTTGAAAAAATTGAATGTACCTGTGGTAACTGTACACATAAATGGAGCATTCATAGCCTGTCCGAAATGGAACATGGGATTACGCAAATCGCGTTTCGAAGTCTCTGTAGATGTACTCTTTAGTCCGCACGAACTGGAAACATTAAATCACGAAGAAATTTACCAAAAAGTAAATGCCGCACTGTATTTCGACGATTACGAATGGCAACGCAAAGCTATGGTAAAAGCGTCAAAACCACACAGTGCGAAAGGGTTGGAACAGGTGTTATATGTATGCCCCAAATGCCAAACCGAATTCAATATGCACACACAACACAACCGTTTATGGTGTGCTTCATGCGGTAACACCGCCCTGATGAATGAATATGGTTTATTACAGCCTGCCGACAGCAGTAGCGTCATTTTTGAAACTCCGGCACAGTGGAGCCGCTGGCAAATGCAACGCTACAAAGAACAAGTTAAATCACCCGCATTTTCCTACGGCGAACCGGCTTTTCTTGTAAAAATAAGCAAGTACGGCAAATACACAAAGGTAGGCAACGGTACAGCCGAAATCAATATCGACCGCTTTTGTTATCACGGAACATACAACGGCAAAAATATATCATGGGAAATAAAAAACAATCTGTCGGCCGTTTTTGCACACGAAGTAAAAGGTCATTTTGATTTTATGCACGATGGAGAGCCTTTTTCTATTGCACCATTCAACAGTGCATCGGCATTTAAATTTGCAGCACTGAAAGAAGCTATTTTTGAACAGTATTACAACAAAAGGCAATAAAGTATCCATTAG
>QMCD01001578.1_pt1 | contig 13604 bp, 11 predicted proteins | sample 1821841 | NCBI WGS metagenome assembly QMCD01 (sample SAMN01991225, study PRJNA193472) | Termite gut metagenome, whole genome shotgun sequencing project. | isolation source: worker | host: Macrotermes natalensis | reverse complement strand
TTCTTTGAAAACAAACAGTTTCCCGCAAAAGGAGAACGGAGTGTACTTGTGCTTAACTCCCTGCTCTCCTGCAAACGGAACTTGGAGCAAGGCAAAGATATCAGTGCCGAAATTCAACCGCTTTTGGAACGAAATAGTTATCCATATTCGCTCTTTTTGAAAACCCTTAATGAGGAAAAACAGGGTCGCCACGAAGAGGCTGTGTATTGGGCAAAACGAATGATTAAGGCTGAAAAGCCATACTACAATTTTGTGTATGACGCTTTGTATAACGAGGCAAAAATGATTATCAATCCGAACTATGCCGCTGAAGCCTCTGTGCTTTCTGTGGTGGAAGAACTGAAATTGGAGGATTGCAAATTCAAACAACCCACGCCGTTCAGTCTTAAGCTCACAAACAAAGGGAAATCGCCAATCTCCATTCGTGATATTGCCACAAGTTGCACCTGCGTTGAATTGTTAAGCAAAAAACAGCAAATCCTGCAACCCAATCAGTCCACAGAAATAGAATTGATATTTACACCCGATGCTCGTGGCGATGTGTTCCGTGAGGTTACGTTCTTTTCGGATGCGAAAAATTCTATGCAATCTGTGAAGATTTTTGCGGTGGTGAAATAATTGCAAACAAATCCCTATTGGTTTTTCAATTGCTCCCGAATCTGTTTGATCATCTGCTCCAATCTATCGGGGTGACCGAAAATTTCGACCACCTCAATTGGAGCATCTGTAATTGGTGGGATAGGTTTTGAATGTGTCATGGAAGAGCAACATTTGAGGTTGTCAAACTTTCTGATAAGCTCTCGTTTTTCCTCTTTGTTTAACTCGAAAATGTAACCTTCAGAAGAAATAATTTGTTATTTCAATTATTTTTTGTAACTTTGCAGTACTTTTATGCCCGAAAAAGTGTTTTAGATGATTAAATTAATGTCAGAAAAAATGTATAGGAGTGCAGTTAAAAGCCTAACAAAATGGAAGTTAAGCAACAATAAAAAACCATTGATATTTTTAGGAGCACGGCAAGTAGGGAAAACTTGGCTTTTGAAAGAGTTTGGAAAAACCGAATATCGGCAGATGGTGTATATCAATTTTGAGGACAACGATGCTCCGAAAGAAATTTTTCAAGAAAATTTCAATATCGATAGAATTATCACGTTGTTGAACGCCTACTCCGGCCTGAAAATCACACCGGAAGACACCTTGCTTGTTTTTGATGAAATTCAGACTGCTCCACGAGGGATTACTTCTCTGAAATATTTTTACGAAAACGCACCCGAATATCAGATTATTGCGGCAGGTTCGCTTTTGGGTGTAAACCTGCATCCCGAAGAATCCTTTCCTGTTGGGAAAGTCGAATTTTTGACGCTTTATCCACTCAATTTCACGGAATTTCTTTTAGCGATGGGAGAAACCGGACTTGTTGATTTAATCAAACAGCGTGATTGGGAATTGGTCAGTACGTTTGAATCTAAACTGATTAATAGTCTTCGATACTACTTCTACGTAGGAGGAATGCCCGAAGCCGTTTTGCGCTTTTCACAAAACAGAGATTGGAGCGAAGTGCGAGAAATTCAAAAAAATATCCTAAAATCTTATGAAAATGATTTCTCAAAACATGCTCCTAAAGAAATTTTGCCACGTATCAATATGGTTTGGAATAGCATTCCCGCACAATTGGCAAAAGAAAACAAAAAATTTATTTACGGCGTAATGAAAGAAGGCGCACGAGCCAAAGATTTTGAATTAGCCATTCAATGGCTCGTAGATTCGGGCTTATTGCACAAAATTCATAGTGTTTCTAAACCTGCATTACCACTGGTTGCATATCAAGAATTGTCGGCTTTCAAATTGTATCACAATGATACCGGCTTGCTTGGTGCAATGTCGAAACTAAAAGCGAAAACACTACTCTACGGCAATGACGTTTTTACAGAATATAAAGGTGCTTTGACAGAACAATTCGTTTTTCAACAACTGATGCCAAACGAGGATTTATCTATTCACTATTTCCCGTTTGACAGCAGCAAATATGAAATAGATTTTGTTATTCAAGATGAAAACGACATCGTTGTTCCAGTAGAAGTGAAAGCAGGAGAAAACCTAAGAGCAAAAAGTTTCAAACTTTTTTGTGAAAAATATAAACCAAAAACTGCTATCCGCACCTCATTATCCGCATACAGAAAAGAATCATGGATGACAAATGTGCCATTGTACATCATCGGAGATTATTTTAGACGGTAAAAAACAACATAACAAAAAAGAAACACAATTAATTATATTTACAATATGAAAAAAATCATCCTAACCACATCGCTTTTTATTTTTGTTTGGACTGTCGCTTTGAGCAGAGATACCAAGCTGTTCAACGATGGTTGGTCGTTCAAAAAAGGACCATTCTCAACATCCGCATCAACGCTTTCCTCAAACATTATGGGCGGGAAATGGCAAGACGTGAGCATTCCGCATACGTGGAACGCAAAAGATATGCAAGTGGCAATGGCAAACACCACTTGGCTACGAAATCCGCAAAGCCGTTTCTATACAGGCGAAGCACTGTATAAAAAAACATATACCCCCGATGCTGCTTTGAAAGATAAACGGATTTTCCTGCGTTTCGAGGGCGTTGGATCTGTTGCGGAAATCTATGTGAACAACGCTTTCGCAGGACGACATCTTGGCGCATACTCGGCATTCGCCGTGGAGATTGGAGGTTTGCTGAAATTCGGAGAAGGAAATGAAATTGTTGTGAAGGTGGATAACCGAGAACGTCCCGATGTGATTCCGATAAACAACATTCTGTTTGGCGTGTATGGCGGTATCTATCGTGATATTTCTCTAATCGTTACGGATAAAGTGAATATCGCCGTAACAGACTACGCATCGCCCGGAATTTATATTTCACAAACCAATGTAAACAAAAAATCGGCGGATGTCAGCGTTAAAATCAAAATGGAAAATAAAACCGGAGAAATCAAGGAAACCCGCTTGGTTACTACAATTTACGAGAGCGATGGAAAGACCGTAAAGACGAAAAAGGAAACATCTGTCAAGTTGCTCCCTCAGGCACGACAATTTTTCACACACGATATAAAAGTCGGAAATCCGCATCTGTGGCAGGGTTTAGAAGATCCGTATCTGTATAAAATCGTTACACAAGTGGTGTTGAATGGTGCAGTTGTAGATGAAGTTGCGCAAGCTTTGGGTCTTCGGCATTTTGAACTGAAAACCGGCGATGGTATGTATTTGAATGGAAAGAAAGTGCCGATGTATGGCGTTTGTCGTCATCAGGATTGGTGGGAAAAAGGCAGTGCGTTGACCAATGCCGAACACGATACCGACCTTGCAATTATTAGGGAAATGGGCGCAACAACCATCCGTTTTGCACACTATCAGCAAGCCGAACGCATCTATGCCAAATGCGACAGCATCGGCTTTATTGTTTGGGCAGAAATTCCGTTCGTAAACCAAGTGAGTACGCTCGAAACAGAAAACGCCAAACAACAACTTACGGAACTTATTCGCCAGAACTACAACCATCCCTGTATCTACGTGTGGGGACTGCACAACGAAGTTTACAATCCTTCCGAACACACCAACAGCCTAACCACAACGCTCAACGACCTTGCCAAAACGGAAGATCCCTACCGCTATACCGCATCTGTTAACGGACACCGACAAGTGGATCATGTTGTTAATCACAATGCCGACATTCTCGGCATCAACCACTATTTCGGGTGGTATAGTGGGAAACTCAGCGATTTCGAGCCTTGGCTGGAAAAAACCGCAAAAGATTTTCCAAATCACAATGTGATTTATTCCGAATACGGCGCAGAAGCAAACATTGATCAACAAAGAGAAGAAGTTGGCGAATCGGGCGACTGCTGCGGCTTTGAGAAAGATTACAACGAGTCGTTTGCTACGAGATTTCACGAAACACATTGGAGTGTTCTTTCTTCTCATCCGTATTTCACGGCAACCTATATTTGGAACACCTTTGATTTCGCCACTCCTTTATCCTCGCAAGGAGGCGTGCATTCTCGCAATATGAAAGGTTTGGTAACCTTCGATCGCAAGACCAAGAAAGATCCGTTTTATTGGTATAAAGCCAATTGGAGCAAAGAACCGGTGCTTTATCTCACGCAACGCAGAGTAGTGAACAGAATGAGCGACACCACATCCGTAAGCGTGTATTCCAACGTGGGAACACCTCAACTATTCGTGAATGGTGCGGAAATAAAGGCTTTTAAGCCGGGTGCAACCGCTGTGCATTATGTTTTCGACCAAATCCTTTTGCAGGAAGGCGACAACGTCATCGAAGTGAAAGCCACGAAAGACGGTCAAATCCACGAAGACAAAATCATTTGGAACTATTCCGCAAAACGTAAGGCGGACGGGTATAAACCAACGGAAAGAACGGGAGAACACGTAGGTTTGTAAGACCAAAACGCAAACGCTTAATCGTTATTTACATCTACAACCGAGTCTGTTACGGGCGTTTCAATGCCCAACAAATCCTGCAAGTCCAGATTGTCCCGAACAACGTAGGCTTGCGGATAATTCGTCTGCAATTTCGTTAAAGTTGCTGTTGCCTCCAAACGTGTGCGGAAATTACCTACTTTTACTTTGAAATAAGGTTCTTCAAAACTCAAATAGCTCTTCATTTCCGGGAACAATTCTGCGAATTGAGCTTGTGCTGCAACGGCTGCACTGTGAGAGTTGTTGCCCGATTGAGAGTAGATATTGATGCGATAACCGCTAACGGGTGCTGTTTGATTGTATTTGATATGCTTGTTGAGCAAAGCATCCACACGGGCATCTCGACTAATTTTCACAGGTTCTCCGGCAAAAACGGCAAGACTCAATAGTACCAATATGCAAAAAAAGAAGCGCATAATTTTAGTTTTTGGTTAGTATTTTCGGTGTTACAGAAAGTACAGGAATTGCAGATGTTCCAATCATTTGCTCGGCATACGTACCTAACAAAAAACTCCACGAAGAACTTTCCTGTTCGGTCATAATCGCAATCAAATCCGCATCCACCGATTCGGCATAGGATGCGATGGTTTTCGTGAGATTATCGGCTTCTAAAAAAGTTGTTTTATGTTGTATTTTTTCTTCTTGAACATATTTTTCAACTTGCGCAACATAGTTGTCCACCTTGCGTTTCAGCGAAGAAAGTTTGGATGAATACAAACCTAAAATATGGATTTCCGCATCTGCTATTTTCGCTAACCTGCACGTGAACGTTACCTTTTGTCGTGTCGCCGTAGAGCTATCGATAGGCAATACAAAAATATGGCTCGGCGCACGATAGCGATAATTCGGACGAACCGTAATTACCGGACAATCGCAATACATCACAATTCGATAGGCATTGCTTCCGATGAAATGCTCCTCAAAGCCCGATGCACCGTGTGTACAGCAAATCACCATATCCACATCATCGTATTTCGCTTGATTGGCAACTTCCGTGTGAACTTTGCCCTCACGAATACGATAGAGAAGTTTTGCATTTTTTAATTTTGGAGTATATTCTGCGATAATTTCTTTCAAGCGTGCAGTACCTTCTTTCACGTAATCAACACAACTTGCCAAAGTGTCTTTCTGATTGGCATTCACCCAAATAAGAAGCACTTCGGAATGAAAACCTTCCGCAATTTTAATAGCATAATCCAAAGTTTTCAATGAATTCTGTGAGAAATCAACAGGGACGAGAATTTTACGTATAGCATTCATAACGGCAATATTTTCTACAAAGTTACGAAACATTTTTTGAAATTCCAAAATTTTTTCGTACTTTTGTAAAATTTTTTTTTGATGAACGAGAATTTAGATCCCACGAACACGCGATATTCCAATTCCGAGATGGAGGTTGAGCGTGCGTTGCGTCCTTTGGAGTTTGCGGATTTCAGGGGGCAAGCGCAGGTTTTAGACAATTTACAGGTCTTTGTTTTGGCGGCGAAACAGCGAGAAGAGGCGTTGGATCACGTGTTGTTGCATGGTCCTCCCGGATTGGGCAAAACAACGCTTTCGCACATCATCTCCAACGAACTTGGCGTAGGCATTAAAACCACATCGGGTCCTGTACTCGACAAACCCGGCGAATTGGCGGGATTGCTCACAAGTTTGGAAGCGAATGACGTTTTGTTTATTGATGAGATTCACCGTTTAAGTCCGATTGTAGAGGAATATCTGTATTCTGCAATGGAAGATTATAAAATCGACATTATGATCGAATCGGGTCCAAACGCCCGAAGTGTGCAGATTTCGCTCAATCCGTTCACGCTTATCGGCGCAACAACTCGCTCCGGATTGCTTACAGCACCGCTACGTTCACGCTTCGGAATCAATGCACGATTGGAGTATTATGATGCGAAAACATTGATGCAAATCATCAAACGTTCGGCGAAATTGTTGCAGGTTGTTATTGAAGATTCAGCAGCACACGAGATCGCCCGAAGGAGTAGAGGAACACCGCGTATTGCGAATTTGCTTTTGCGTAGAGTTCGGGATTTCGCACAAATTAGAGGCAACGGAACCATTGATGTTGAGATCTCTCAAATCGCCCTGTCTGCGCTGAATGTGGATAAAAACGGTTTGGACGAAATGGACAATCGCATTCTGACAACGATTATCGATAAGTTTAAAGGCGGTCCTGTTGGACTGACTACAATCGCCACTGCCGTAAGCGAAGAGGCAGGCACTATCGAAGAAGTCTATGAGCCGTTTTTGATTCAAGAAGGCTATTTGATGCGCACACCTCGTGGTCGTGAAACCACTCCAAAAGCCTATCAACACTTAGGAAGAGCCAAACAGGTTACGCAACAGGATTTGTTTTGATAGAAATGATGAAACACTTAATCGAACGCAAACGATATATGCAAACCCTACGGAGTTTGAAAGACCATAACATTATCAAGGTCATTACAGGGGTACGTCGTTGCGGGAAATCCACACTCTTGAAAATGTTTGCTGATGAGCTGTTGGAAAAAGGTGTAAATCAAGATCAAATTCAATTCTACAACTTTGAGGATTTGGAAACCATTGCACTTGGAGATATTTTTCAAATCCATACACATATCAAAAACAAACTCATTGCCGACAAGATGAATTATATTTTTCTTGATGAAGTGCAAAATATCAACGAGTTTCAACGACTTGTGGACAGTTTGTTTATTAAAGAAAACTGCGATGTTTATATCACAGGTTCGAATGCTTACCTCCTTTCGGGAGAATTGGCAACGTTGCTCACAGGCAGATATATTGAAACGGAGGTATTGCCTTTTTCCTATACAGAATACATTGATTTTCTTGAATTAAACCCAACAAAATCGGAAACTTCCATAGATGAAGACAATGGTAAATTCCCAAAACTCTTAAAAAAGGAAAGTTTTGGGAATTTTAGAGGCTTGAGTACTCTTTCACCTGAAATGGTAATGAATGAAAAACTCTTTGATTTTCTTTATGATGGAGGAATGCCATACACTGTTGGTTTTGGGAACGAAGAACAGGAGTTGAGCAAAGAGTTTCTGCGTTCGGTTTTAAATACGATCATCGAAAAGGATATTTTCCAACGGCATGAAGTTTATGCAAAATCATCCTTCCACAAACTTGTTGATTTTATGATGGATTCTGTGGGTTCACTCGTATCTCCGAATTCCATCGCAAAGGTATTCAAATCGGAGAATATGCCGATTGATCATAAAACGGTGAACCAATATTTGGATTATCTGACCATATCCTATTTGTTTCACAAAGTTCCTCGCTATGATTTGAAAGGCAAGAACTTACTACGCACATTTGATAAATATTATTTATCTGATACAGGATTTCGTAAGGTCCGTTTGGCAAAAGGTAAAACTATTGACATTGGGCATTTGCTCGAAAATGCTGTTTATCTTGAACTTCGGCGAAGATACAGCGATGTGTATGTTGGCAAATGGAACGAACACGAAGTTGATTTCGTAGCAATTGATAGTGATAGAAATCTCTCTTATTATCAAGTTGCGTTTTCTACAGCCAATCCTGAGACGTTGAAAAGAGAACTGCGTTCGTTGCAAGCCATTCGTGATTCAAATCCAAAATATCTGCTTACGATGGATATTGACTTCAATCCCGTTTACGATGGTATCCGTAAGTTGAATGTACGAGATTGGATGCTTGCAAAGTAAATAAGTGGATAGATGCTAAAATGAACCTCAAACAAACATCTCACATCAAACAATACGCCAAAAACATTGGTTTTTTTGCTTGTGGCATGGCGAAAGCGGAGGTTTTAGAGGAAGAAAGAGAACGTTTTGACAACTACTTGCAGCGTGGGGATTTCGGAGAGATGAACTATCTCACACGAAACTTTGAAAAACGCCTGAATCCTGCATTGGTACTCGAAAACACAAAATCCATTATCGTTGTTTTATGGGATTATTCCAACTATAAATCGCAGGAAACATACGAAGGAAAAATTGCGAAATACGCTTGTGGAGAGGATTATCACGATTTAGTTAAAGCCGGATTGTTGCGAATGGAAGATGAAATTCGCACACTTTTTCCAACGGCAAAAATGCGCTCTTTCGTGGACGCCTCCCCTGTTTTGGAAAAAGCGTGGGCAATTCGTGCAGGTTTGGGATTTCGAGGGAAAAACACTTTGCTGATCAATCCCAAAAAGGGGTCGTATTGCAATATCGGCGTGATTCTGATTGATCAAGAATTAAACTATGATGAACCTCTCAAAATCTCTTGTGGGAGCTGTTTGCGATGCGTGAACAGTTGTCCGAACGGAGCTTTACAACCTTATCGTTTGGATGCACGAAAGTGTATATCCCACTACAATAGCGATAAACTCCGCCCTACCACATTGGATTTGCACGGATGGGCAAAGGGTTGCGACGAATGTCAACAATGCTGTCCATACAATTAAACTTTTTGCATTTTGAATGGTCTAATTCGTTTATGCGATAAAGAAATATATTGAAAAAACAAAACATACACCTAAAAAAACCAAAATACTTGAAGAAATGAACAAAATTTTTTCAACCTTCTTCGCTCTTGCTTTTTCACTCTCTGCTTGGGCGCAAACGGCGAACATCTCCGGAAAAATCATTGATGAAACCACAGGTATGGCTATCGAATTTGCCAATGTTTTGGCAATGAAAGCAGGCACAAATGAGATGATAAACGGCGTGATTACCAATGAAAAAGGAGAGTTTGTGCTGAATCGTCTGCCGTTTGGAAATTGTTACATCAAGGTAACTTTCATTGGTTATAAAGAATTCAAATCGGAAGAAATCACTCTCGGAGCACGCAACAACAACGTGAAAATGAGCGTGATTAAGCTATCGAGCGAGTCGCAGAATTTGGAGGCAGTAGAGATTGTTGGAGAAAAACGTTTGATGGAATATCAAATCGACAAGCGGGTGGTAAACGTAGAGCAAAACATTGTGAATGATGGCGGTACTGCTGTTGATGTATTGTCGAATGTATCCTCTGTTTCGGTGGATGCGGAAGGCAATATCAGTTTGAAAGGCAGCACGAATGTAACGGTTTTGGTGGATGGTCGTCCGATGGAATTGAGCGGTTTGGGCTTGGATCAGATTGCTGCGAGTACGATTGAGGCAGTGGAACTCATCTCAAATCCTTCGGCAAAATACGATCCCGAAGGGATGACGGGCATCATCAATATCAAGACTAAAAAACGTGTAACTGTGGGTATTAACGGACTTGTTAATGCCTCTGCAAGCACTTCCGGTCGAGCGAATCTTTCCACAAATGTGAATCTGGGACGTGAGAAAGTGAACTTCTTTACCAACATCGGAATCAATCGATTTGCGGGTAAAAACAGAGGAGAAAGCACAACAGTAACAACGTTTCCAAGCGAACAACTGCATCTGTTTCTGAATGCCCCTTATTCATATCGCAATGAATACCAAAGCAGTACAGGAGAACGTGACGGCTTGGGCGGAAATGCGAAATTCGGTGTGGATTGGAAAATGAACACTTACAACAGTCTTACGGCATCGGTCGATTTGCAAACGTGGGGAGGAGGGCGTGAGAACGCATCTCCGAAGTCTGTAACGTCCTACTACAATCAATCGGATTCTATGCGAACAGCGCAATGGATGGCGATGAACAACGAAAGCAATTTTCGTCAATACTCTGCCATAACGAATCTGTCGTATCGCAAAACCACGTCCCGTCCTCGCGAGGAATTTACTTTGGACGTGATGGTCAATGTGTTTCGCTCAAATTCGGAATCGGACAATACACGTCGGTATAAAATATACAACGACCTCGTTACAAACCCGACTACACCTTCCGAATGGGACAATACCACACGCCAAATCACCGACGGAGGCGGAAACGGTTTACGCTCCAATATCCAAGCGAACTACATCTATCCTTTGGGAGAGAAGGGCAAGATAGAAACCGGTTATCAAGGAAATATCCGCCCTGTGAACAACAAAAGCGATTTCACGGTAAACAATGCGTATAATCCGGATTTATCCTACGATTTTGAGTTTATTCAACAGGCACACGGGATCTACGGTTTGTGGGCAGACGAAATAGGGAAATGGGGATTTCAGTTGGGCGGACGTATGGAATATGCCGAAAGCGATGGAACAACAACGGTTCCGGAAGGAAGTATCAATAGCGATACAAGTTTTACATACTCTTATTTTCGGTTTTATCCGACCGTTCACCTTTCTCGAAAAATTGACGAAACACAAGAGTTGCAGTTGAGTTACAGCCGCCGTGTGAATCGTCCGAGAGAGCACGATTTGAACCCTTTTCGGGATATGTCGAACTATCCGTTTAGCATCGAATATGGAAATCCCGAACTGATTCCCGAAGATGTGCACTCGCTGGAGTTGAATCACTCAAAGTATTGGAAATCAACATCGCTCTACACGAATATCTACTACCGAAGAGTGAATAATGTTATCCGTGATTATTCTTTTTTGGATGCGAACGGGATTCTCAATGAAACCGAATACAACTACGCAAGTGGTACGAACTATGGCGTGGATCTTACGCTGGAACAGGCTTTAACGAAATGGTGGCGAGTGAATGCGAATGGAAATTTCTATCGCAACATTACCAAAGGCGACAACAATACAAGCACCGATGCCTCGCTGAACTCCGAGGGTTATAGTTATTCATTCCGAGTAAATTCCGCAATGAACTTTCCGCAGAATCTCTCTGTTCAAGTTTCCGGACGTTTCAATGGACCTCGTTACAGAGGACAGGAGGAAATGTTGCCGAATTGGGGCGCAGAAATCGCTATTCGTAAGGGATTTAACAAAAACAAATGGTCGGTAGGTTTGCGTGTGAGTGATATTTTCAATACGCAAAAATGGGGTTCGACTACACAGGGCGCGGATTTTGTAACAAATTCAGAGCGAAAAATGCTGACTTCTCGTGCCTTGTATGTTTCCGTGTCGTATAAAATCAATCAAGGTGCTCGTCCGCAAAAGCAAGAAAAACGTGGGGTTTCGGTGGAAGGCGAGTCTGAAGGAGGCGAAGAATAATTAACAATTAACAATTAACAATTAAGAATTAAGAGAATATATCCATTAACCATTAACCATTAACCATTAACCATTAACCATTAACCACTAATCACTAATCACTAGTTACCGTGAAGATAATCCTAATAGATAAAGAGCACAACTTTCGCTTAGTTCCGGATTCGGCTCAGTTACTGAAGAATAGACCGTTTTTTCGTCCGGATTATGTGGAGAATTTGCACGCAAAAATCGCTATTGTTATAAAAATAAACCGTTTAGGAAAATATATTCAGGAAAAATTTGCATCTAACTATTACGATGAGGTGGGTTTGGCTTTGAATTTTTACGACAAAAAATGTTTGGAAGCATTGATACAAAAAGGCTTACCATGGGAACGTGCATGCTGTTTCGATGGTGCTTTTGCATTGTCGGAATTTGTAAAAATCACGGATATTGCAGAATTTGCGCAGGTTTGCGTATCACAACCTCATGCGATTAAACAATCCTTTGAAATTTATTCCCTGTTGCAAAAAATTCCCAAAATCATTTCCGAATTGTCCACGTGTATGACCTTGAAAACAGGAGATTATATCGCCCTTGAACTCGGTGATTTAGAGTCTGTTCCGCTTGCATTGAACGATGTTTTGTGCCTATCGTTGAATGAATGCGAAATGTTGCGGGTAATGATAAAGTAGTGTTTATCCTTTTTGATTTTTCTATTATAAGACATTTTTTCAAAATAAATGCATTATTTGAATATATACTACACTAAAAATAAGTAATATATGATTTTGAGTGAAATTTTTTGCCATTTTCAGGTATAATTTTTTTTATTGTAAAATAAGTGGTATTTTTGCAAAAATCTGCACGTTTTTATTCAAAAGATCTCAGCTATGATTGAAGACTCATTTACTCAAAAACCCTGGAACATTCCTAAAAGATTGGCTAAAACGTATGGTGATGAAGAATTGCAAAACACAGTGAATACGCTGTCGCGGACTTCTACGAGCAATTTCTACATCAAGGATTATAAACAACAGAAATACATCATAAGTTCGTTGGCATCCTTAACATTGCTGGGACATCCAAAAGAAGTGATCTTGCGGGACGGATTTGATTTTACCACTCGTGTGTTGGACGAAAAATGGAAAAAATGGCACGACAACGTTCATCAGAGTGCATTTGAAACACTGTTCAACGCTCGCAAATCGCAACGCAAAAACTTTGTGCTCAACTACAATATCATTTCGAAAACGCCTACTGATGTGGAAATTTTGAGTAGTCATACCCTCACTCCCTATCAGTTTTGCAAAAATGGAAATTTATGGTTAAGTTTGGGTTGTGTGAAAATTATGACTACAGCATCTCTTGCCGGACACGCCTATATGGTTGAGACGGAAAGCGGAGAACACTACGATTTTATTGATAATAAATTTCAATTATTAGAAACAGAGGCGATTACTCAATCCGACATTCGTGTTTTGCGTTGGATGGGCGATGACCTTTCAACCGAACAGATTTGTGAATTGCTCGGCATTTCCACCAGCAATTTTTGTCGCAAACGCAAGAAACTGTTCCGAAAATTGGGCGTAAACACACCTACAGGCGCAGTTTATAAGGCGCAACAACTGAAAATAATCTGATTTTTTCTGATTTACTATTAACGCTTCGCCTATTTGCTAATGGCAAAGCAAATAGTAAATAGTAAATCGGCAAAATAGTACATTGTTCCTGTTAGGGATTGGTTTCGTTTTGCCCGCAGATTGCAATGAAAACGCCCTGCATCACATTATCCGAATGGCCTCTGCTTGCGATTGATGGGCTGATATGTTCTCCGGTTATCATTGCGTTATTTTTTTTTATTCTGTTAATTAATTTTTGATTGTTTTATTATTCATCGTTTTTTTGTTTTGTTCCGTTTCATTTCATTACTTCCTTCGCCTGAACGGGAAATCTCTACAACAGAAATGTTATCGAAAAAATAGCAGGCATATTGATTCCTTTCTTCAAAACGTTGAGCAATAAATGCGCAATCAAAGTTGCCCAAACCTGCGATTTGATGCCGTTTTCGGTGTCAGACCAAAAAAAATGCAACTGAAAATT
>QMCD01004326.1_pt1 | contig 13607 bp, 8 predicted proteins | sample 1821841 | NCBI WGS metagenome assembly QMCD01 (sample SAMN01991225, study PRJNA193472) | Termite gut metagenome, whole genome shotgun sequencing project. | isolation source: worker | host: Macrotermes natalensis | reverse complement strand
ATAGTGGCCTAATCGTGGTACAAAGCATACGTTCTTTCGGAAACGATTGATAATCAATAGAGATTCGGCGGGGTTCGATATTCGTTTTCCGCTCCTGAGAATCAAGAGGTTACGGCGAAGGTCGCAGCCTCTTTTCTTTTTCCTGCATACAAAGCTGCGGTAATTTTTTCGATTCTGTTCGATGGATTTGCTTTTCCAACGTTACCTTTGCTGAGACGGGCAAAAAGAACGTTTTATACAGCGCTAATTGATCCTGTCGAATTCTTCGGAGCGGGCGCGTTCGTTGTACTTCGCTTTGTGGTTGTTGAACAGCCAACGAACAGAGAAACGTACTCGGCGGGTGTCGTAGCTTGAGCGTTGGGAGGTTTCGTAAAAACCGTAGCGGTCGTGCCACGCCGGATTCGCGCCGCGCAAAAGGTCGGAGCCGGTGAGAGACAGTTGCAGACGGCGGTCGAACAGATATTGAGTCGCTCCAATCGTCAGGTCGTTGTACGGTTCCGTTACGGTCATCAAGTAGTAGTTATGGCTGGTGTACTCAAATCCGGCGGTGAGCGAGGTGTTTTTGGCGAGTTTCACGTCTGTATTAATGTTGGCGTACCACACCGTGCCGCCGACAACTGTCTCTTTGCCCAAATATGGAATCTTGGTATTTGTAAATCCGATACCGCTGTTGAGAGTGAGCGACACCGGCCCCCAACTGTTGTTGTAAGTCGCGTCCGCGAGGTAGTAGCGCGAGCGGGGAATATTAATCCAAAGGAAGTTGATTGCGTCGCCCTCCTCGTCGAGTTCTCCCGCGTTGACGCTTGGATTCAATATATAGTTGGCACCGAGCGATAGCGAGAGGTTTTTCCAAAGGGTGAGTCCGAGCATCAGATTGTGGCTCACCGTCGATAGCAACAGCGGGTTTCCGTAGCCCGTAACGACGCTGTTGACGTAGCTTGCCGACGGATTGAGTTCGCTGACGGACGGGCGTTGGATGCGGCTTGTGTAGCTCAGCGACAGGTCGAGGTTTTTCGTCAGTTCCGAGGTGTAGAACTCCACCGAGGGGAAAAGATTGTTTTGCCACCCCTTGCGCAGTGTCTCGCCGCCGACCCGAATATCATCGTTGAGAAACTCTCCGCGCAGACCCGCCGACCAACCCCATTTGTCGTAATCGCGCCCGAGGGTGGCGTAGGCGGCCACATTGTCGTTTTCGAGTAGGGTGACGGTGGTCTTGTCGTTGTAGACGCTCGTCGTGCGGCTGTCGATGCGGCCGTAGCGTGTGCCCAGAAGTAGATTCGCACCGAGGAGCGGCATGGTGTATTCGGCTTTTGCAGAGAATACGTCGGCCAGCGAGCGGTTGTCGATGGAGATTGTGCCACGGTCGCCCGATTCGATGTAATGTTGTGAAATCGCTTCGTTGCTCCGTGGTGTAGAGCGCGCCCAATCAGCCGTCACCTCAAGCGTCCGCACCGAATCCACCGCGAATTTATAACGCACATTTGCCGAATGGGATTGGCGGCGGCTTTTAGTTAAGTCTTCGGACTCCATGCGCTGAAGCACCCCCGACTGCCGGATACGTTCCTGCTGAATGCCGCGGTTATTGGCTTTTCGGAACGCTCCCGAATATTGCCATGAGAGTTGATGGCGCGGCGTGATGTCAACCGTACTGCCCCACAGCACTGAATGTAATCGCGAACGCGACAGATCATCCGAGTAGATACTGTCCGACAAGGGGTTCGATTGCAAGTGTATCGCCTCCGTGTCCCGGGTATAATTGTGCGACCTCTGGTCGGTGTAAGAGTACGAAAACAGGTTGACCCAATTCTTGCGTGCGATTTGCAACTGTGCGGCGGTCGAATTAATGTACCTGCGGCCCTGATATGAGTGGTTTGCGATCTGTCCCGAGATGCCCTCCCGCGCTTTGGTGGTCTTCACCCTCACAACAGAGGCGTAGGAGGCGTCGTAACGCGCACTCGGATTGGAATCCACCTCGATTGAGATAATCTGCTGAGGCTGGAGCATTTGGAGTTCATCATAGGAAGCTTCGCGACCGTCGATGAACACCTGCGGTGTACCTTTCCCAAAAACCGTGATGCCGCCCTCTGCAACCCTCACCCCCGGGGCGCGGCGCAGAATGTCCGTCACCTCGGGCAGGTTTTGCAGCGATGACCCCGCTACACGCACGACGGTTTTACCCTGTGAAGTGCTGACCGCAGGTACGCGGCCCGAGACCACCACCGCGTCGAGACTCAAAGCCGTGTTTTTCATAACGAGGGTGTCCGGGGCCGACGGAGCCGAAAAATCCTCGATGAACGAGAGGTCTTCGTAGCCGAGGCTCTGGAGCAGTACCCGCCGCCGCCCCTCGAAGTCGTGCTGCATCTCCAACTTGCCGCCGAAAAATGTATCGCCCTTCAGATAGGTTGAGTCGGCGGGATTTTGGACGATCGCGTTGAAATAGTCGAGCGGTCGGGCCTGCTCGTCGACCACTGTGCGGCGGTAAACGTTTGTGTTCTGCGCCATGCCTGTGAGCGCACACAACAGCGAAGTAATGACAAACACTAATCTTTTCATATCCAAATTTTTAGCAAAACATAGACATTCAAATTCCGCGCCAAAACAATTAGATCGTTTTATTTATGATATTAAATATAGTGCATACAACGCGGTGTGTGAAGTTTTTATTACACTCCCAAAAAGATTATTTTACATTTCATTATTGCCATCGGAATATTTACACACACAATTTGTATACAAGATCGGCGGCCCCTGTTGATGAGGCCGCCGATACTCATGGTAAAGTGAGCTGCACGGAACTGCTACTTCTTGCCGAGCAGACCTCCCAGGCCGCCCAGCAATCCGCCCAGACCGCCCGATTTTGCTTTGCCGCCCCCACCGGTGAGGCCTCCGAGGATGGACTCGAGGTTGAATCCGGGTTCGTTCTTGTCGTCGACCTTCTTTTTGAGCACCGACATGACGGCGGGGATCGCTTTCGAGGCGATCATATCAGCTACTGCGGGGCTCAGATTGAGTTTCGAAGTGAGGGCTTTCACCACGCCCGACGAAAGGCCGCTCACCATACTGTTGCTCCCGCCTCCGCCGCCCAGCAACGCGCCGAGGCCATCCAGCGAAACATTCTTTTTAAGTCCGTCGATAAGCGAACCGGCAGTGGTTTCGACGACCGCCGACTCTTTTCCGGCAGGAATACCTGCGATCCCGCCAACCGATTTTGCGACCTGGCCCTTGACCAGATCCATGATTTGATCCAACATGATTTACAATAATTTTAAGTTAAGTGAAAATATCTGTCAATATACAAAATGTGGCAATTTTCGTACCACGATCACCCCTGGTCTGCCTCTTCGTCCTCGATGGTCTTCGCGATCTTGTCGATATTGAGGCTGCGCGCCATCGCGTCGAAAATGCCGCGGTATGCGCCCTCGTCGATATGGTAGAGCTCCTCGTGGGTGCCGTGCTCGACTACACGTCCCTTTTGCATGACATATATTACGTCCGAGTCGATTATCTGCGAGATGCTGTGTGAGATGATTATAACGGTACGGTTCTGCTTGATGGCGTCGATGGAGGCTTTGATCTGCTCGGTGGAGATCGCGTCGAGCGAGGCGGTGGGCTCGTCGAGAAAGAGTATCGGCGGGTTTTTGAGGAACATGCGTGCAATGGCTATCCTCTGTTGCTGGCCGCCGGAGAGTTTATCCGCCGGAGTGTCGTACCTCTCGGGCATGGCGTCGATCTGGTCGTGCAGATAGGCGCTTTTTGCGGCGGCCTCCACCTCTTCAAGCGTCGCCTCGGGATTGCCGTAACGAATATTTTCGAGCACCGTGCCTGCAAAGATGTGGTTCTTCTGGAGCACCAGGCCGATGTTGTCCCTCAGGTACTCGGTGTCGTAATCGGCAAGCGGCACGCCGTCCAAAAGCAGATCGCCGCGGTCCGGCATGTAGAACTTGTCGAGCAGGTTTATAAGAGTACTTTTGCCGGCACCGGAAAGTCCTACCAGGGCCGTGATCTTGCCCGGGGAGATGTCCATCCTGATGTCGAACAGCGTCGGCTCGGCATTGTCGGGATAGGTGAAGTCTACACCGCGCAACTTGAAATGGCCCTTGACGCGCTCGGGACGGTAGTCGCCCGATGGCTCGATCTCACGGTCGGCGTTGAGCGTGTCGAAGAAGCTCTCGGAGTAGATCAGAGCGTCGTTTATCTGGTCGTAGATGCGGTGCAGCTGACGGATGGGCGCCGTTACATTGTTGAAAAGCATGATGTGGAACATGATCGCCCCGATCGTCATCTGCCCCGTGAGCACGAGATATGCCGTCAGGATGATAATAATAACGACGCCGATCTGCTCGATGAAGCTCTTGAGGCCGTCGAAGGCGAAGTTGATGTGGCGCGTTTTCATCTGCGCCTCCGTGAGGTCGTTCTGCAGGCCGAGTTGTTTGCTTGCCTCAAGGCTCTCGCTCGTGAACGATTTTATAACCGTTATCGAGTCGAAGATGCTCAGAATCCCCTGCGATTTGGTCTCGCGCAGGTCGCGTATGTCGCGGCGGCGGCCCTTGAGTTTTTTGGCCTGCGTTGTGCTGACCCAAAAGTAGATCGGTATGATGCACAGCCCCACAAGTCCCACATAGACATTGGCCTGGAACATCATCACGAGCGCTATCACGGAACTCGCCAGCAGCGGCAGGATGTCGATAAAGAAGTTCTGCACGAGGCGCGACAGGCTCTCGATGCCGCGGTCGATGCGCGTCTGGAGTTTTCCCGACCGGTTGCCGCCCGCGGTGAAAAACGCAAGGCGGTAGGTCATCACCTTCTCGATCACGGCCTGCGCAAGGTCCCTTGAGACGAGTATGCGAAGTTTTTCGCCGTACCATTTTTGGCCGTATTGAATAGCGGCGTTCACCACCTCCTTGCCTATAAGGATCGAAGATATCGTTATGAGCACGTTCAGCCCTTCCGTCAACCCCTTATGCGCACCCAGCAGCGCGTCTATCGAGTCGACGGCATAGCGGAGCACCCACGCGTTGACCTGCGCGGTAACGGAGCCTATGAGCGTCAGCGTGAGCGTCAGCACCACGAGCCAACGGTAGGGCCTGACGAAAACGGCGACGTTTTTAAAGAGCGAAGCGATCGACATATATACAAAGATATTATAAACCGACAGGAATGCCAAATTTATCGAGCATTCCCGAGGCGCCGCCTGTCTAAAACAAGCTTTGCGCAGTTAAATAGAGACAAATTGCGTGCCTTTTTTGCGTATTACCGCAACTTACACTACTTACTTTTGTGCCCGGAGAGATGGCAGAGTGGTCGATTGCGGCGGTCTTGAAAACCGTTGAAGTGAGAGCTTCCGGGGGTTCGAATCCCTCTCTCTCCGCAAAGGAGAAGACGAAAGTGAAAGCCACGAAGTGGCTGCACCGAGAATAAGAATACCCGCTGCAAACTTGTTTGTAAGTGGGTATTCTTGTTTTTGGTGCAGGGGTTCCGAAGGAACTTTCACTTGAAGATTTCGAGTTTGCAACAAAACCCGCGGTAGCGCAGGGAAAAACAAGCCGAAGGCGAAGTTAATCCCTCTCCTTCCGCCGAAGCGAGATGCAATATCGAGTAAAACCCTGAATCTGAGTAAGATTCAGGGTTTTACGTTTTCCGGCGGGGCGCAAAAAGGGGTGTTTTTACGTACTTTGAACCTGCAAAATCCAGTTCCGAATGAAACTCAAAAAGATACTGTAATCGGAGTAAATAAAGGCACACCCCGATAGGCTAATTATTCGCCATTATTTGTACCTTTGCAGAAAGGAGCATCAGATGAATATAACGCATAAAATAATCAATGGGGACAGCCGCCAAATGAGCCAACTGAACGATAAATCGGTTCATTTGATAATCACGTCTCCCCCATATTGGCAGTTGAAAGATTACGGTACGGAAGACCAGATCGGGTTTCACGACAGCTATGAAAGCTATATCAACAATCTGAACCTCGTTTGGTCGGAGTGCGCCCGGGTACTGCACGACGGTTGCCGCCTGTGTATCAACATCGGCGACCAATTCGCCCGCTCCACCTATTATGGCCGCTATAAGGTTATTCCCATACACTCTGAAATTATCAGGTTTTGCGAGGCTATCGGTCTCGATTTTATGGGGCAGATTATCTGGCAGAAGACCACCACGATGAATACTTCCGGAGGTGGTGCGGTGATGGGCAGTTTTCCGTACCCGCGCAACGGTATCGTCAAGTTGGATTTCGAGTATATTCTGCTGTTCAAGAAACAGGGCAACGCACCAAAGCCGACCGCCGGACAAAAGGCGGGTGCGGCGATGACCAACGAGGAATGGAACACATACTTTAACGGGCATTGGTATTTCAACGGCGCAAAGCAAGACAAACATCTGGCGATGTTCCCCGAGGAATTGCCGACCCGACCCGTCTGATTAAAATGTTCTCTTTCGAGGGCGAGACCGTGTTAGACCCGTTTATGGGGAGCGGCACGACCGCATTGGCGGCGCGAAAATTGGGGCGTAACTCGGTCGGTTACGAGATCAATCCCGAGTACATCCCGATCATCGAAGAAAAGGTTGGAGCGGATGACATCGAGGTTATTCGTCAGCCTGCACCGACCGCCGATTTTGAGCAGAAGATTAGCGAACTGCCGTACCGTTTCGTCGATACGCACAAATTGGACAAGAAAATAGACGTGAAGAAACTGCAATACGGCTCGAGGATAGATTCCGAAAGCCAGAAGAAGCGCGAAGAATTCTTTACCGTCAAAGAGGTTATCAGCCCCGAATTGGTGCGGCTGAATAACGATTTGGTGGTGCGGCTCATCGGCATTAAACAAGACCCGGCTATCAATGGATCCGCCACCGAGTTTTTACGCAAGAAAGTGAAAGGCAAACGGGTTTTCCTGCGCCACGACGAAGTGAAATACGATGGCGACGACAACCTGATGGTCTATCTGTATCTTGAGAATAAGACATTTGTGAACGCGCATTTGTTGAAGGCAGGGGTGGTAAATGTGGACAAAGGATTGGATTTTAGGTATAAAGAAAAATTCTCTCGACTATAATAATTTTAGAATTTAATAACCATGAATAGGGAGCAAAATCTTATTTGGGATTATTTAAGACAACACGCAGTGGGTATGGATAATGCGATTCACATAAATTTACTTGCAGAAGCATTGTCAATTCCACCTAATGGCACAAATAACGATAATGTACGGCGGTGGATTAAAGACATGGTTCGCAATTTCCATCAGCCCATTGGTACTTGTCTTGATGGTGCTTTTTTATTTGTAACTGAAGATGAAAGAGAACTTGCAGCAGAGTTTCTTGAGAGGAATTCAACAGCTAATGTTATTAGAGGCATCGAACCATATAACCCATGATTGAAAAACACTCCCTGAATTTCGGCAAAAAGGAGAAAGTCCTAAACTATGCCTGTCAAACTTATCAGCTCTCGCGCCCAAACAAGGTCGGTGCGGTGATGGCACTAATCCGTGAGTGCCAACCCCATACGATTGAAGAATGGGAACAGTGGTATTTTGAGAACGCCTACACCGAGGCAAAGGCGAAAACGAAGATCACAAAAGAGAGCTTGCAGGAGTTGGGTGAACGGCTGTATGAAAAAATCACGGAGGTCGTGATCCCCGAATGGCAGGCGGCTTTTGCAGGACTGACCTTGCAGGATTGCTTGGACTATATACACAACCTGACGATCAATCGCACTTTCGATGGCTTTGTACGGGAGAAGTCGGTTGTGAACGACGGACTGGCAAAGATTTTCCCGAACGTTATCTTCGAGGAGAGTGATTCGGAACTCGATCACGCCGGAGATATTGACTACATCGCCAAAGTGGGCGACAAAGCCTTCGGTATTCAGATCAAGCCCGTTACGGCAAGGTCGAACTTCGGCAACTACTCCGCAACCGAGCGAATGAAGGCCAGCTTCGCCAATTTTGAAAGAGATTTCGGCGGCAAGGTGTTTGTCGTTTTCAGTTTAGACGGAGAGGTCGGCAATAAGGAAGTCATAGCCGAGATCGAAAAAGAAATCGTAAGGCTTCTTTAAACGGGTGCCTTGTATTCCGATTATTATATCTACCTTTGTAACAGATTAAGTGTGAGTTGCACGGCAAATCGCAGCAATGCCGGAAACGCAAAATCGGTAACACACCCGGATTCAGATTTATAAGATATTGATTAACATAGCGGTTACGAGGCAGGTTCACAAACCTCTCTCCGCAAATCAAGCCCCATACGGGGCTTTTTCTTTTGGTAAATTATTCGTACCTTCACCGCGCAAACGATGAAACAACTGCTCCATACTTTCTTGACCCTCTTCCTCTTCATGCCCATCGGTACGCATGCGCAGGAGCCCGCCCCGCCGCGCAAAAAAGTGGCGGTTGTGTTGAGCGGCGGCGGGGCCAAGGGAATAGCTCACATAGGGGCGCTGAAGGTTATAGAGCAGGCCGGCATACCCATCGACATGGTGGTGGGCACGAGCATGGGCGCTGTCGTAGGCGGTCTCTACTCCATAGGTTACGCCCCCGGTCAACTCGACAGTATGGTCATGTCGCAGGATTGGAGCCTGCTTCTGAGCGATCGTACACCGCGTTCAGACCAGCCCTATTCCGAAAAGGAGAACGACGACCGCTATCTCATCACATATCCCTTCGGACGCGACGCAGGAGGCGTCAGCGGCCTGGTCCAGGGCACCAACCTCGATATGCTGTTCAGCGACATGATGGTGGGATACCACGACTCTCTCGATTTCCGCCGCCTGCCCATACCTTTTGTCTGCATTGCGACCGACCTTGTCGACGGCAGTGAGGTGATCATGGATAAAGGGGTTCTGCCGACGGCAATGAGGGCGTCGATGGCCATTCCCGGTTTTTTTACACCCGTCTATGTAAAAGACGCGGTACTTGTCGATGGCGGTTTGATCAACAACTATCCCACGGATGTGGCACGCGACATGGGGGCGGATATTATCATAGGAGTCGATGTCCAGTCGGGCCTGTTTGACAAGGACGATCTGCTGAATGCGACCCAGGTGGCGCGCCAGATCATCGAGCTGAACATGCACCAACAGGATTACTCCTCCAAAGTGGCCGACACCGATGCGTACATCAAGGTCGATGTCGAGGGCTATTCGTCGCAGAGTTTCAACCTGCCCGCCCTGGACACCCTCATCAGGCGCGGTTACGAATCGGCCCTTGCCAAAAGCGACGTGCTCATGAATCTGAAAAGGGAGATCGGGCTCAGCGAGGATTTTCGCCCGCCCGAGCGCGAACCTTTCGTACCCCTTACCGACCGCGGCTCTTTTCAAGTCTACAATGTTACATTCGAGGAGCTCACCGAGCGCCAGCAAAAGTGGGTGATGCGAAAATGCCGTATCCGCGAGAACAGCCGCATGACTGTGGCGAGGCTCAATCAGTGTGTTTCGATCCTGGGGGCGGCAACTGCCCACACGGGCATATATTATTCACTGCGCGACACACTGGACGGCTACAATCTCGACCTCCACATGGATGCCGTCAAGGGTAATTCGGTGAGCGTTGGGGTGAATTTCGACACCGAGGAGATATCGTCGGTAGTTGCGGGCGGTATTTTCCGTCTCGGGCGCAATTTTCCCATGGAGGCGTCGGTAACGGCGCGCTTCGGCAAACGGCTCATGCTCGACGCATACTATATGTTCCTTCTCTCGCCGCTCAGCGGTTTCAAGTTCAACTATACCTTCAATCACGACGATATAAACATCAATTCCGGAGGCAAAAGGCTCTATAATCCGACCTACAACCGCAACTTCGGGAGCGTGAGTTTCGTCAATATGAACTTTTTGAGGCAAAACCTGAAGATGGAGCTTGGTGTGGCCTTTACAAAATACCGCTATCTGAGCCTGCTGACGGATGATTATCGCAATTTCGAGGAGGAGAGCACACCCTCGGGCGGCAAGATTCCCGACTATCGGGACAACCTGATGTCCAATCGCAATGCGAGGATGTGGAGCTACTTCGCACAATTCAATTACGAGACGCTCGACAGCCGCTATTTCGCCCGGCGCGGAACGGCCCTGTCGCTCGATTTCGAGGTGTTTACCGACAACTTCGTCCAGTGGCGGCAACACGCTCCTTTCGCCGCATTGTCTCTGTCGTGGACCACGGCTATTCCCGTTTCGGGCCGACTGTCGCTCATTCCGGGCATTTACGGCCGCGTCGTTTCGGGAAGCGACATACCCTTCCCGATGCTGAATGCCGTGGGTGGAAAGTTTTTCGGCCGCTACATGCCGCATCAATTGCCTTTCGACGGGATAGGATACATGGAAATAACCCCCAACATATTTATAGCCTCGCAGATACGGGCACAGCAAAGGATCGGGCGCAGGCACTATGTTTCGGGATCGTTCAACTACGGGATTGCGGCCGACGAATTCTTCGCGTTGGCTCCCGAGGGGAAGAACTATTTCGGAGCATCGCTCGATTACGGCTACGACCTCCGCCGTTTCCCCTTGCAGGTATCGCTCGGCTGGTCGAACATCACCAGTACCGTAGGCTTCTACTTTCAGGCGGGGTATATGTTCTGACAAACAGAGAGGGCCCCCTTCACCGGGGCCCTCTCTGTTTGTCTCCATATTTTTCCGTACTTTCAGGAATTCATTGTAACGAGCAACTCGGCGTTGTCGCGCGTGTTCTCCATGTGTTTTTTGATCACCTCCATCGCCTCTACGGAATTCATGTCGGCGAGGAATTTGCGCAGGATCCAGGTGCGCTGCAACACCTCTTTCGACAGGAGCAGGTCTTCGCGACGCGTACCTGACGCAATCACATCCACCGCGGGGTAGACGCGCTTGTTGGCAAGGCGGCGGTCGAGTTGCAACTCCATATTGCCCGTTCCCTTGAACTCCTCGAAAATCACCTCGTCCATTTTAGAACCGGTGTCTATGAGTGCCGTGGCTATAATAGTCAGCGAGCCGCGCTCCTCGGTATTTCGCGCCGCGCCGAAAAAGCGTTTGGGCTTATGCAGGGCGTTTGCGTCTACCCCACCCGAGAGAACCTTACCGGATGCCGGCTGCACGGTGTTGTATGCGCGCGCGAGACGGGTGATCGAGTCGAGGAATATCACGACGTCCTGACCGCACTCGACCATGCGTTTGGCCTTGTCGAGCACCATCTCGGCAACTTTCACGTGGCGTGTGGCCTGCTCGTCGAAGGTCGACGATATTACCTCGGCCCTGACATTGCGCGCCATTTCCGTCACCTCCTCGGGACGCTCGTCTATCAACAGCACGATCATGTAGACCTCGGGATGGTTGTCGGCGATGGCGTTGGCGATATTCTGAAGAAGAATAGTCTTGCCTGTCTTGGGCTGGGCGACGATGAGCCCGCGTTGCCCCTTTCCGATCGGCGAGAAGAGATCGACCACGCGGGACGAAAGGTTGTTGTGCCCGTTGCCCGTAAGGTTGAACTTCTCGCTCGGGAAGAGCGGCGTCATGAACTCGAACTGCACGCGGTCGCGGACGGCGTCGGGCGTGAGGCCGTTTATCATGTTGACCTTGACGAGCGGAAAGTATTTTTCGCCCTCTTTCGGAGGACGGATCACTCCCTGCACCGTGTCGCCGGGCTTGAGGCTGAAAAGTTTGATCTGCGAGGGCGACACATATACGTCGTCCGGAGAGTTGAGATAGTTGTAATCGGACGAGCGCAGGAAACCGTATCCGTCGGGCATCACCTCCAGAACTCCTTCACCTTCGATGTGGCCGAGAAATTCGTCGCGTGCTTCACCGTGGGAATAGCCGTTTTGATTGCCTGAAGCGCCGTTTTGCCCGTTTTTACGTCCTCCCTGTTTGTCATTCTGCCGTTGTCCGTTGCGGCTCCGGCGCTCTTTACCTCCTGCCTGGGAATCGACGGCCGGTTCTTCCGTTCCATCTTCGGCGGTGTTTGAAACCTCCTCCGTCCGGACATCATTACCTGATATTTCAGGCGTGTCTTCTCCCTGCCTGGGTTTGCGGCCGCGTTTTTTGGGCTGCGAGTCGGGAGTTTTTCCCTCCGAAGCGGACACCTTTTCCTCCGCATCGGTCGAGGAGGCGTCAATACTCGGGAATTCGTCAGATTCCGACGGGACGGACACAAATTCGTCGACCTCCACACGCCCGGTGGCCGGATAGTTCACCGTCTCCACCCTGTCGTACGCGATCTTAGGGCGTCTTCCGCGCCGCTTGGGCTCCTCCTGTATCGCTTCGGCGTCAGGCGGATAGGCGGCATCCGCCGGGCCGATGTCGGAGCCGGCGCTTTCGCTTATGATGCGGGCGATGAGTTCGTCTTTTTTAAACTGGCCCTTAATATCGAGGGCCTTTGCTATTATGCGCAGTTCGGATAGGCTTTTATCCTCCAACGCCTGTAAGTCTTGCATATGGTAAAAGTGAAATAAAATTACATGATTCAGCCGCTTATGTTTATGGGCTGCGATGGTTAAAGGCCGTCCCGTGCGCCCTGTCGCAGGGACGTAATTGTGATGCAAATATACGACATTTTGTCTTTTGTACAAATTTGTTGCCATTTTTTCCACCCGGCTTGCACTATCTTTCGTTTCCCGAGAATCGGCTGCGCCTCGGGAATGTCCAAATGAATTTGGCATTCCTCTCGGCTTGCACTATCTTTCGTTTCCCGAGAATCGGCTGCGCCTCGGGAATATCCAAATGAATTTGGCATTCCTCTCGGCTTGCACTATCTTCGCACTGTGGATCGCAGCATGATAGTGATATTATCGGAGTTGGGCCGACGGTTGGAATCGTTTGGCGAGGGCGACACGCGCCGTGCCGCCGAAAATCTTGCCCGCGACATGCTCTCGCCCGAAGCTCTTTCGGCGTGGCGGGGCCTCTACCCCGCCCTGCCTGTCGCCCTACCGCACAACGTGCTGATAATCACTGCAGGGAATATTCCATTAGTTGGAATGCACGACCTTGCGTGTGTGCTGGCGGCGGGGCACAGGGCGATCGTGAAACCCTCGTCGAAAGACTCTGCGAATATGTCGTGGGTGGTGCGGCAACTGCTCGAGATCGCTCCCGGCCTGCCCGTCGAACTGTTCTCGGCGGACTCTCCCGCTCCCGATGCGGTTATCGCCATGGGAAGCGACGGCACGGTGGCGGCCATTGCCGAACAGCATGCCGGTATCCCTGTGCTCCTGCGCGGCAACCGCTCGTCGCTCGCAGTTATTTCGGGCGGGGAAAGTAGCGATGAACTTGCGGGACTGGCCGACGACGTGCTCTCATTCGCGGGCCTCGGATGCCGCAACGTAAGCCTCGTTTTTGTTCCGCGAGGTTACGATTATTCAACTCTTCAAAATGCTTTAGTCAAGCGCGATGGCGGCATTGAGTTAAAGTATCGCAACAACTATCGGCAGGCGCGCGCAATGCTTAAAATGACCGGCACTCCCCACATCGACTGCGGAGTGTGCATGCTTGTCGAAAAATGCGATTTCCTAAGCGAGCCAAGTATCTTAAATTACGCATATTACGATAATTTATCTGAAGTAACGGATTGGATAGCGCAGCACGATCCCGAAATACAATGCATCGCCCTTCCGCACGCTCTCTTCTCCGCCGGTATCCATCCCCGCGC
>QMCD01004379.1_pt1 | contig 13626 bp, 12 predicted proteins | sample 1821841 | NCBI WGS metagenome assembly QMCD01 (sample SAMN01991225, study PRJNA193472) | Termite gut metagenome, whole genome shotgun sequencing project. | isolation source: worker | host: Macrotermes natalensis | reverse complement strand
TATTTGACACGATTGCACCGCAAAACGCAGAAACGCGAACAGTTGCCAAGTCGTTACCTCAAATCTCCCAAAATCCGACTAACTGCCTATATATCCAGTAGTTGAAATCAAATGTACGATATTCAACACAAAATATATTAAACCCAAGTATTATCTATCGACAAACAGATAATATAAACCCCACTTACATAGCGTAACAGCGTGATTTATTGATTGGATAGTATCGGGATGATGTAAGTTTGTTGATGCGTTCTACTTTCCGATGCAGAAACGATAGAATGTTTTGTGTCAGCATATTAACGGTTAATGGAGGGGGATGGGGAGAAAGATTAAATTAGAGAGTTAATCAGTCTCCATCATATCACCAAAATACTCATTTGTTAATTGTTTGTATGTCTTAACTTTACTACTATCCATCTCTTGATATTCTATAAATCGTTCACACCATTCAAAATATGAAATAACCTTCGTTTTTAAGGCTGTTTTGTCAATTTTCTTCGCTTGAGGTGATGTCCACATATAATATTTACCTTGGAGCACTTTATACTTTCTTGCGGATTCGTGAATGAAAACTCCAAACGGAGGGGCAATTCTCTCAGAGGATATGGCTTGTATCATGGGCATACCAAGCATCAAAGTGTTTCTATATGAATCATTTGCAGAGATAGTTGGGCATATGTCATTATCGATGGTATTTCCGTGCGCAATCTGTCCATACGCAAGGGACCCTTTTATAATAAAGCGATGACCGTTCCGATCTTCAGTAAGAAATAGAGAGGCTACTTTATAAAAAATAAGACTGATAATCTTTGTTATTATTTTTGCATTGGGGGCCGTAATAAATACGCCATCCATTAGTGGGTAGTAACGAACTTGTTCTTCTGTACCAATAGCATCGATAACACAAGAATGAAACCTTAAAATAAAGTTTGCTGCCTTTTGAATCGATTCAGACATTATATTTCGTGTCCCCATAATGTCAATCCAACACACATATTCGTCCTTCAAATTTAATTTTGCGGCATTTACGCTCGGTGTGAAAATTTCCGGATCATTCATTTGACTATATTTTTTAGTGTGGGATTATCTTTTGTGTAATATTCACCAACGACAAAATCACTTTCGTTTAACTCTTTCGTGATATATGATGTCGTATAAATCATTTGAAAGCTGTTTTCGTCGAACTCATTAACCTTATCAATCAGTATGCGTTGTAGATTTTGTGCTCTTTTCTCCTCAATACCCTTGTCCTCCATATTGTCAGCGAAAATGAATCTGGGGTACCGCATCTGTTGCACTGATAATGATGCTAAGAATATGGCAAATCTTGCAGAAACTTTTAGATAGAAGTTCGAACTTGCGGAATACTTAGAATAGCGATTGGATAGGAACGCCATGTTGTTTGAAAAGTCAATTATAAAGTCATTCGCGTTCTTAAATTCTTCTTGTCTGTCAAGGTCATTATTAAGTAAATAAAGGCCATTCTCTTTTATTGCACTGTTTACCTTGATCTTCAGTCGATCTTGCCCCTGTTTTGTTATATAAATATAGCGTTTTAAGCGACCTATCTCTTGATCTAACTCCAATTTCCTTTTCGTTAATTTCTCATACAATTCGGCGTGCTCCAATATGGTTCGATATTGTAATAATTCACCTTCTAAAAATCCTTTTTCGGTATTTAACCTATCAATGGCTTCTTCATTTTGAGACTTAACATTGGCCAATGCTGCATTGACTTGACTCTGAATATGCTGCAATTTGCCTTTTTCTGCTTCGTACTTTGACTCTAACTCAATAAGCCGTTTTTTGTTTATTTCCAGCAACTTGCCCGATTCGTTTATTTGGAAACCTATTTCTTGCTCCATCCTACGAGCCTGAATCACTCCAGAGGAGTTGTCAATGTCTGCTTTGCATAATTTGCATTTATTGGGAGGGGTCTGTGTGGATATCTTGGTTAGACATTCGGGACAATACTCTAATGGCAATCCTCCCAACAATTTTCTCGTTTGTATTGAGTCTCGAAGAGCTTTTATTTTCTTATTTAGGGTATCTACAAAAAATTCCGAATCCTGAATCTCACTACTCAAATATGCTATATCATCCTCAATACCAACGATTATCTTCCTTTGCTCTATTGCCTGATCATTGAGATATTGAAAATTAAGCTTATTCTGCTCTTGCTGATTAGCCCATTCCCTTGATATACGAAGATTTACGATTACCTCCTGCTTTTGATCAATTTCTTGCTCTTTATTGTCGATTATCTCCCTTACGTTAGCTGGATTTAGCGTTAATGGATCGCTAAACAATGCTCTGGTTGCATTTATCGAACTCTTAAGCTCATCTACCTCTTTCTCTGCTCGGATAACTCTTCGTTCGGCCTCATACAAATCTTCATTAAAAACACCCAATAAGAGATCTGCAACAGTTTCTCGAGTCAACTGACTATCAATGTGTTCATAGTAAAACAACGAACTTGTTGGAGATTCTTGGTCAATATAAAGCAATCGCAGTATCTGATGCATGGTAATATTGGAGTCTCCTTTCACAATAGGCATCCTCATTAGGTCGAACAAGACATTTGAAAAACTCTTATTATTGTCTGTGCTCATGTACCCGAACTTCTGCCATGTTTTATCAGAAGGAGGATTTTTGCTCTCTTCAAGTGATCCCCAGAAAAAATACATCGGAGAACGGGACGATACTTTGTCATCTTCTGTTTTTACGAGATATCTTTTAACAGTAAAAACAGCTCCATTAATTTCAATCTCAGCCATCACGTTGGAGCATTTTTTGGCCTCGGGGACAAAATCACCGAATGCTCCACCCAATACGAAGAAAATGAAATGAGTAATGGTCGATTTGCCGCTACTATTATCTCCTCGAATTATGTTGACTCCTCGATGATATTTCTCATCGTAGGCCACTTTCATGTCTTCAGTATAGACAACTAACCTATTAAGGAACAAATTATTATGCGTCATATCTGCTTTCCATTAGATCTGTTCTATTCTTCAAGCCATCAGGGCCGTACAGTGACATCAAAAAGAAATGAGAAGTCATTAGTGACACCACATTTTGCTCCTTGGCTGGCAATGGGTCTAATCTATCAACTAAATCCTTTAGGCATGGCTTATTGGTAACTACCACTCTCTGCTGCGAGAGACTCAATGTGTCAATGAATCCATAAGAAGATATGCAATTAAGAGCGCTAATCTGGTAAACTTTAAGCTTCTCGAAGATCTTCCGTTCTTCAGCGATGAAATCATAAGGATTATTGGTCTTTTTTATGAACTCTTTCCTCAATCTCCGTATATCACTTTCATTTCTTTTAAGTCTAATATCCCCAATTTTATCTGGGAAGAGCAGATAGAAATCCCATATCCGAATCTTATCCACTTCAATTATATCATCATTCTCGAAACGATTGAGTAGGTGAAGGATTCTGAAAATGGCATGGTATAAGTCAAATGCCTGATTGTACCCGATCATAGTCTTTCCAGTTAATATGGCATCGCCCAGTTAGGTAGTATATCATCCCGTAAATATCTTCGGCATCATAATTCAGAACTTCATCATTCTCCCCTTCAACATTTATGAGATCCAGAACGGGATTTACCACCCTCTCCAATACAGCAACCATGACCTGATTCTGATCTGTTTCATTTTGAATCAATGGAAAAACATGAGTATTGTACTCGTTTAGTATTTTCGCAAATAGCTGGCAATCGATCCATTGCGCAGATTCGAAAAACTTAAATTTTTCAGCCTTTTTTGCATACTTCTCTTTCTTCATTGTTGCGGATAAAATATCCGAATCACGAAATCTACCATCTTGAAGTTTAGTTGGCATGTCTAAATCATCTCGCTGTGTCCGAAAATATTTTAGGTCGTCAAGTATTTCATCGTATACCTCATTTTGAGCAACTTCGGTATTGAGCTTTTCAAATCGTTTCGCAAATCTACTCTTGGGCGAAAAATAAACATTACCCTTATTTTCGCCAATATTTGCTTGGCTTCCAATAGGTTGGTAATTTTTAACTTCCTGTGCCATAGTTTCACATCGTTATATGCCCAGAGTTATGCTGAATGTTGATTTGCTTCTCTACGGTACCATGATTTTCGATATGCTGCTCATAATGAGCAGCAAGATTGGATTGTGAGTCTCTGATCAGACTTTCCAACTGAGCCTTAAACTCTTCATCCGAATTGAGCCTATTTAATAGTGTAGCTTTCAATTCTTCTTCCCCTGCACCATCAGGAGACGGGCATTTCGGTTCTTTCTTGCCTGAGAAAGATTTCTTAATCCACCCCCAAACATATTCACCAATTTTTTCCGCAAATTTATCACCAGCTTTCTTGAAAAACGGAGATAAGACTTGTAAGGTAACTGCGACCAGAGCTATGGGGTCCATAATCATTCAAATTAAGATGTATTGGATGCAAATATAAAGAATTCTGCGGAGAATCAATCGCTTGATGCAACTGAAATTTGCATGTCGCATTGATTTTTCTAAAACACCCTCTCCATCCCCTCCCTAATGGTTTGCCGGTCGGTGATGCCATAGTAGTGCTTGTAGATTGTCATGGGCGAGTTACCGGTCATTTCAGCGACCTGGTAGATGTGGTAGCCCTCGTCGAGCATCTTGCAGATGAAACTGCTGCGGGCGGTGCCCCAGGTGATGTGGTGTGCGATTCTCAAATGGGCACAAACTTTCTGCATCGTTTGGGCGACCCTCGTGTTGACGTATTTAACCCGGTCGTACATTTGGCGCTGCGACCGGTTACGCCATTTGAACACGGGAAACAAGTAATCCATTGAGGCGAGCCCCTGGTATTTCTCGATTAACGCCAGAGCCTTCTCGGTCAGGATCACCCGGCAAACCTTGTCTGTCTTGATGCGTTCATAGCGAATCGTGTCGCCGACCACCATGTCACGCCGCAGATGGCAAATGTCGATGCCCGACATCCCGCCGGCGTAATAGCTGAAAAGAAACAAATCGAGATAAAGATGCTCACATCGGCGCAAGATACTCCGATCGACCTGCTCGATCTGCCGGATCACCTCGTGAGAAACAGCCTTAGTCACAACGGGAGATTCTTTCAAGTAGGTTTTGAATTTGTCGAACACATCGAGATTGACATTGTAGAGTTTCTTCTTCTGCGCATACTCGACCACTTTCCACAACAGATATAGTTTTTTCGATAACCCGCCACGATTTCCATTCTTCGCACCTTCTCGTTTGGTGTGGACTATGAAATCCTCAATGAACTTTTCGGTAATGTCGCGGAACGAATAATAGACAAACGATTTTCGGTATTTCGACTGAGTAAACTCATCCAGCGCATAGTGTAGGTAACGATATCTTTTACCGTTACGTTCGTTATTGAACTCGCGCCCGTTGCGAATCTTTGTGCGCACCGATAATTCTTGTTCCATCTGTTTTATGATCTCACTAACGGAAGTGTATTTACCCAAAGTCTCCGGTTGTTTATCGAAATAATGAGCAAGTTCCAGCGGGATCCAATTCTTTCCGGCGCATTCCCATTTTTCCGCAATATTCAAGTATTTCAACTTCTCTTTTTGGAGCAAACTATTTTTTGAAATGTTGTCCATTGAATTCGGAATGAAGCACTGTTTTTCTTTTTGCCAATCGGAATATGGCCCGGTAATGCAAAGAAGTTTGGGGATTCTATTGTACCCGGTTTTGTAGAAAACCATCGTCAGTTTTACGAGCTCTATTTCTTTCGGATTACGCTCGCCTTTGATAATAATTGAGAACATTTCTTTCGATTTTAATGATTAGAGTTTTACCTCCAAATCAAAAAAAGTCGAGGATAAATGTCAATTGTTGACTATGGTTTTATTCGCAAATATGCTTATGATAACATATTTATCAAACAATAAAATAACCGCCATCCCTTTCGAATTCAAATTACTTTAAGCTAAAACGGCTAAAATCCAATGTATTTATAATCTTGCGCAGGATACCGAAAAATGAGAAGCTACGCCTTTGTAACGCGCTGATTATCAGGTATCACCGCCTGAAATATGTAACAAATTAATTATAAGTACTTAAGCTTCAAAAACAGGAAAGAATTTATGTCTTCATGTTAATGCACATAACACGTTAGAGCAAAAGAGTTTAATTTTTTTGCTCTAACCGTGTCATGTAAGATGTATAACTCAAACTATTATTCCGTCATTTCAGGAAAACGTTCAAAATAAAAACTCAAAAATAGGCCACTACTTTTATGATTACTCTCAAAACTTGATGTCCGCAATGTTGAGCTTACGGGCATACTCTAAAATCAAATTTAATCCACCAATTCTGGCGTTGGTGTTGTACTTCTTTTTGTCCTCGGGATACTTCGAATGGAGAAAACTTTTGTAGCCTTCGACAAACTCCGAAGTAACCTCCCTGCATTCGATTTCGGGGAAAGGTCTGCCGAGTTTTTCCTCGACATACTCACCTAAAGTTTCCCGAACTTCACCTTCGGACTTTCTAACGCTTTCCGAAATTGTCTCGTAACATTGGTCGAGAAGTCGTTTCGTACAAACGATGTAAATCACTTTGTCGAGGTGTTCGACCTTCTTCTGCTCTTTGAGCCATGCGTAGAATTCTGTGGCATACATAGCCGTAAAAGTTTTTAGTTAGACTTATGTTTTTGCGCGGTTTCTTCGCGCTTTCGAACAAGAATAGTGGGCGGGTTTTAGGGAGGTTTGCAAAAAATTAAAAAAAATTAAAAAAATTTTACTCACCCGAATTTCGTTCTTTTTGGTTTGTTCTTGATCCCCGTTTGCATGGAAATCTCGATGCTCTCTTTGGTTTGAAAAACAGTTTTTCGTTGGCCGCCGGCGATCCAATTCAGCAGTTCATCTTCGTAGAAGTAAAGCCGTTTCCCAACTTTATAGCACGGGATCAACCCGCGACGAACGAGCGCATACATCGTCGATTTAGCTTTGCGCACAATCCCGCAGGCCTCGTCGATCTCGATAGGCAACCGCCGTTCACGATCAGGCGGAGTGAGCCTACCGAGCAGCGATTTCAACTCCACCATCTCGCGCAGAAGCCTTTCGACCGCCGCAGGCAAATCCTCGAATGTGATCCCGTTTGGTTCCATTTCCTACCATTTACGCCTAAGAATAGAAGCCCGTCCATCGCAAGGTTTACGGCAAAGTGATTTTTTTCAAAGAAATTTTATTCGCCGACTCGCGCTTCTTCTCGTTCACCAGTTCGGCGTAAATCTGCGTCGTCGAAACATTCTTGTGCGTGAGCATCTTGCTGACTGTGAAGATGTCCGTGCCGAGCGCGATCTGGAGGGTCGCGAACGTGTGCCGAAAGCAATGGAACGTGATGTGCTTCTCGATGCCCGCCTGCCGTAGCCATTTCTGCAACGGATGCTGGATCATCGAACGTTCCAACCCACGGAAAACACGCCCGTCGCCGCGCTCGCCACACAGTTCCAACGCCTCGTCGCTGATGGGAAGCGTGATCTCTGTCTGGGTCTTCTCGGTGCGCAGTCGCATGCAGTACCCGCCGTCGGATGCAGGGACGATATGCCGCCATTCAAGTTGCAGAATATCGCTGATTCGTAGCCCCGTCAGACACGCAAACAGCGACGCGGCCCTCAGCACGGGAATCTCGCACGGCGTGGCGGCCAATCGCCCAAGCTCTTCAGCCGTCAGGAACTCCTTTTTCACATCCTTATACTCGATCTTTTCGAGAAAATCGTTCACATTCTCGCGGATCATCTTATCGCGGTAGGCAATCTTCAGTAACCCCCGGAACGTCGAAAAATATCCGGCGGCGGAGTTGTAGCCCAGTTTCTTGGACGGATATTTCAACTGGTTAGCACCGAGCAGATACTCGCGGAATTTCCGGCATAGATCGACCGTCACCTCGCCGAATGTACATCGCCCGCAGGTGAATTTCGCGAAGTGCGCATACACCATCTTCCACTTCGGGTCCTTGTGCAGCAGAAAACTGCGGAAATATTCCAGAAAATCGCCCTTCTGCTTGCGTTTGTCGAGGAACCCGTACTCCTCGTTGATGACGGCCTGAATGCGCATCGCCTGGATTGCCTCGGCCTTGAGTAGCATATCGGCGTTGTACTCGCGCTGGATTTCGTTGCCCGGCTCGGCGAAAATATAGATTCCGAGGTACTCCTTGTGGATCATTTTCATCGTTTCCGGGTCGCGCACGGGCGGGTAAAAATCGAGATAGAGGCTCTCGCGCCCCTGCGTAATGGGCTTGCGCCGCAGTTTTACTTTAGTCGCCATAGTTTTTACAGTATTATCGGTTTTTCAAAAATTTTGTCGAGTTCCGCCGCCGCGATCTTGATATGCCGCCCGGCTTTGATCTTCGGAATGTTGTTCTTCTTGATGATATGGTACAGCGAGTCGCGAGTCAAACCGTGCTTTGTCATCGCCTCTTCTGTCGTGTACCATTCTGTGATCGCACGGGTCTCTTTCTTCGCGAAAACCCGATCCGCGTGCGGCTTACTATACAGCACCCGACCACGAACCGTTGTCTTCGGCACCGAGTTCTCCTTGATCATCCGGTACGCCCACGTCTCGCCGATGCCGAAAATCTTCGTGATCTCCTTCATTGTGTAGAACTCCGTTACCGCTCGCGGCTCTTCGTGCTTGCGTACCTTATATTCTTCTGCATTGTCGAACATCTCTTCCAAATCTTTGCGCCGGATAAAAGTCTTGCCCCGCAGTTTCACGCACCGAATCAGCCCGTCCTTCAAATAGCGATAAACCGTAAAGCGGCTCACGCCCATCAGCTGTCCGGCCTGCGGCACGGTCAAAAACTCCCGACTGTCAAGGATAGAGGATTGGGCCGAAATAAGTTGGGTTAATGTCTCTTGATTTGCGCCAAAAACTTTCTGCTCCCGCTTGCGTTGCTTGTGGGCGAGGGAGGAGCATCGGTGCGAACAATATTTCGTCACCGTTGTTTTCGCCGTGAATTCCGCGCCGCAGAATTGGCAAATCCGCTGAACCTCAATGCTACTACTCATGGCTTACGGACATTAGCGGTGATTTCGCCGATAATTGCACCGATGTGATGGAGAAGTTGGCGGATGTCGAAAAATCGATCGTTCGAACTGTCGCACGGCGTATCAGAGTGTTGCAGTTTGTTGCAACACTCCACCTGCCACTTCGAGAGAGGGTATGAGAGCTATGCTCGGGGGAGAAATAAGGGCGAAAACGGTGGTCAAAATCGCTCAAAAAAGAAAAACAACGATAACACCCAAACTCCGAAAGACGCTCCAAACGGGCGTCTAACAGCGTTTTAGTAATCCTTTTTGATTGTTGTTCCGCTCGGGCTACTTTCCCACACAGAATTTAGAAAAGATATTCCCGAGTATCTCGTCAGTGGTGATTTCGCCGGTTATTGTGCCGAGGTGGTGGATGGTTTCGCGGATGTCCTGGGCGAGGAGGTCGGCCGGGAGGTCTGCGCGAAGTCCACACCGGGCACGGTCGAGCGATGCGGAGGCGCGCACGAGGGCTTCATAGTGGCGACTGTTCGACACTATCGTCTCGCCGGCTGGCAGGGTGCGGGCAGAGGCGGAAGAGGAGAGATAATCGAACAATCGCTCCATATTGAAGCCCTGTTTAGCTGAGATACCGACGAGACTGAACGCGACAGTGGATAAGGCGGGCAGGGCAGCGGCCAATTCATGTTCGGAGGGCAGGGGTGACGCGATCACATCGGCCGGAGATCTGTCGATCTTATTTACCACGATACATAGATCCTGCTCCGGTCGAAGGTCCAACTCCGAAAGTGTCAGCGAGATATTGCGTATGGTGTCGTCGGCCATACCTCCCGCTTCGGTGACCAAAAGCACTATATCGGCCTTTGCGATGGACGTGCGGGTGCGTTCGATTCCCATTTTTTCGAGCGTGTCCTCGGTGTGGCGTATGCCCGCGGTGTCGAGGAAGCGGAACCTCACGCCGTCGATTACCAGGCTTTCCTCTACCACGTCACGCGTCGTTCCCGCGATGTCGGAAACCATTGCGCGGTCATCACTGACAAGTGCGTTTAGCAGGGTCGATTTGCCCACGTTGGGGCTTCCTGCGATCGCGACCGCAATGCCCTCGCGGAGCACATTCCCGTAGGAGAACGACCGAACAAACCGCTCTATCTTCTCTGCGATTTCATCCATCAGCCCGCCGAGCCGCCCTCGATCGGCAAATGCGACATCTTCCTCGCCGAAGTCGAGTTCGAGTTCGAGCAGCGAAACCAACATGAGGAGTTCGGCGCGCATAGCCGCAAATTTGGCGGAGTAGCCCCCGCGCATCTGGTTAGCAGCCATCGCGTGGGTCGCAAGGTCGGTGGAAGCAATGATGTCGGCCACCGCCTCGGCCTGAGAGAGGTCGAGTTTGCCGTTCAGGAACGCTCGCATGGTGAACTCACCAGGTTCGGCCGTCCGCGCACCCTGACGCACAAGCAGTTCCACGATCTTCCGGCGAATATAATTCGATCCGTGGCACGATATTTCCACCGAATTTTCACCAGTATACGACCGCGGCGCGAGGAACACAGAAACGAGTACATCATCGATCACGCAGCCATCGGCCGGATCACAGATTTCGCCGTAATGGATCGTATAGCCTGCCGCATCGGCGAGTTTTCGACCGTCTGCTGCGCGGAAAACCGTGTTGCATATCGCCACCGCATCCGGGCCGCTCAGTCGGATAATAGCTATCGCGCCGCCGTTTCCGGTGGCCGTGGCGACTATAGTATCGGTGGTGTTATATGACACTTGGTTTATCTATATTGGCGGCCGCGCGTGGAGCGCGGCCGCAGTTTTCATGCTTAGTTTTCAGACTTAATTCTCGGTTCGCAGCCAGCTGAGGGTTGCGTGTAATAAAATGAAACGCGGCCCTATGCCCGGTGTGGCTGCGGGCCGCAAGGGTTGTCTTCGCCAACCCTCCCAACGCACAGGCCGCCTACCGGACATTTAAGCCTCAGCCCGAGTACGGCTCGCTAACGCTCGCCGCCAATAACCTGCCTGCCAAACCCTACGTGCCGAAAACCTACCGCACCGTCTGAATCTCAATCTTCTGCCCGGGACGGATCGTGACGTTGGCGTTCTTGAACCCGTTCCATTTCACGATCTGCGCCACCGTCACCCCATGCCTGCGGGCTATCGCACCGAGGTTATCGCCGCTCTTGACCGTGTAGCGAATAGTCGACGCGGTGATCTCTTTCTTGACGAGTTCGGCCGGCTGATTTATATATTTAGCCAAATATATTGTGTCTTTCGCCAGTATTTCCTGCTCGTGACTAATGTACCGCGAAACGTCATGCTGCGGCAGGCGCAGCGCGTAAGTGCGGTCAACGGCCGGGATTATATCCTCCTTATACTGGGGGTTGAGCGCGCGCACCGCCTCTATTGGTATGTCAAGCGTCGATGAGACCTGCTCCAGGTGCATAAGCCTGTTCACGCTCACCGTGTCGGTCGAGATGGGCAGCGGCGGCTCCACGAACCTGATGCCGTGTTGTTTATGGAATGTGTAGGCATAATTCACCGCCACGAACGAGGGCACGTAACCGCGCGTTTCCGATGGCAGGTATGGATAGATATCCCAGAAGGTTTTTGCATCGTCGCCCGCCCGTTTCAGCGCCTTGTTCACATTGCCCGGCCCGCAATTGTAGGCCGCGATGGCGAGCGTCCAGTCGCCGTACATACGATAGAGGTCGGCCATATAGCGGCAGGCGGCCTCGGTCGCCTTCACAGGGTCGCGGCGGTCGTCGACCATCGAGGTCACCTCCAGCCCATAGCTCTTACCAGTTGCGAGCATGAATTGCCACAGTCCCGTCGCCCCGGCCCTCGAAACGGCGGTGGGGTTCAGGGCCGACTCGATCACCGGAAGCATTCGCAGTTCCAACGGAAGCCCGTGCCGCGCCAATTCCTCCTCGATCATCGGGAAATAGAACTGCGAAAGGCCGAGTATACGCCCGACGAGGCCCGCGTTGCGGGTGGTGTACGACACGATGTAACGTTTAATTATATCGTTGTAGCCCAGACTTATAGGCGACACTATCAGGCGCATCCGGGCGCGATAGACCGAATCGGGAACGTCGGTCGCGAGCGGCCCGTCCATATCGATGTCGATGAACTGTTTGAAGAACTCGTCGTATGAACTCACCACGTTCTGCTCGTACCAACGCCCCAGCAGCGAGTCGTATACCTCGGGTTCTGCTATGTTCAGGGTATGGTCGTCGTATTTCCATGCCGAGAAATCCAATTCCTCTACATGTGAATACCCTCCGCCCGTGTAGCTGCTCTTTTCCGCCGGTCTGTCGGTTCGTACCTGCTGCGTGGCGCGTATAACTGCCACCGTCTGCGTTTCAGGCGTCGTTTTGTTGTTCTTTTTGCCTCCGAGCATCGCCAACTGTGAGCACCCCGGCGTCAGGAAAATTCCTGCGACCACTCCGGCAACGATTATGTATTTAAATCCTTTCATCTCGATTTTGTCTGTTTCCACTTAAATAGTTTTCTCCGTGTCGCAATAAGCCGTGGGCGAACATCATTTTGCACCCGGCAGATGGCTTGTGCGTTGGCCCTTGCAGACCGAAGCCACCCCCGGCGTAGGTCTGCCCACCACGCGATGCCCTTTCACACCTCCGCTGGCTCCGGCCTGAGAACTATGTCACCGTCATTGCGAGCCTGAAGTGCGAAGCAATCCAAACTCGGATTATGGATTGCTTCGTCGTTACACTTCTCGCAATGACGAAAATCCCCGTTTGTCACAATTCCTCTAAAACCTCAAACTCATCCCCACCCCAAAGACATTCCCGCTGCCCCCCTGCGTGGTATTCACCTGCGAGATCACGGGTTCGACCCTCACCCCGCCTATATCTTCGTTGACATCGTAGTTTTTCATGTGCGCATCGACATGTGCGTCGACCAGATTCAGCAGATAGACTGCCCCGGTTAGTATTATACAGAGGTCGCGGTTGCGCCGGTAGGACTTTCGGATGCTGAGCAATTCCTGCTCGGAATAGCCGCTCAACGCAGGTTCCACCGAATCGGCCCGGCCCTTCGACTTCAAGTCGTAAGCCAGTCCCACCCGCTTGTAGCCCCGGTTGTTCCAGTCGATCATCATTATCGTCGTCGCGAACGCCCCCATCACGATCGGGGCTTTCCAGTAACTTTTGTTGTATATCTGTCCCGCGCCGGGCAGTATCGTCGATAGCGTGGTGGCCACCTTTACGTCGTTAGTGCTACCGGGATAGTTCATCACCCCGTCGCACACGAAATATATATACGTGGCCGCCGCCAGCCCCCACCACATTTGACGCCGTTGGTTATGCCGGATCATCGCCCTCTGTACACGTTCCAGATCGCTGTTCTCGCGCGTGTAACCGTAAAAGATCAGGTCGTCGTACACCGTCTTGGCCTGTTGGAAACAGTTGTTCTGCCGTATGCCCATATAGGCCGTAGCTCCCACTGTCCCATAGAGTACGGGGATCTTCCAGTATTGCTTGTTGTGGAGTTGTCCGAGGCCCGGGGCCACGAACGAGAGCGCCGTCATGCGCGAAATGGGCAGCGTGTCGCGGAATACGGGGCTGTACCTCGCCGTGGTGTCGGCCGCCCTTGCCAGCG
>QMCD01002012.1_pt1 | contig 13626 bp, 9 predicted proteins | sample 1821841 | NCBI WGS metagenome assembly QMCD01 (sample SAMN01991225, study PRJNA193472) | Termite gut metagenome, whole genome shotgun sequencing project. | isolation source: worker | host: Macrotermes natalensis | reverse complement strand
TATACAATCTTACTGAGGATATAAAATGGGACGTGGATATACAACATCTGAGTAATACACTGAACAAAAACTATTATGTACTACAATCACTTAGACCTGTCATAAATATTAACACTTTGAGAAGCATATATTTTGCTAACTTTCACTCACATCGAAGATATGGTATCCTTTTCTGGGGAGGTGATTCACAGAGTACAAAAATCTTAAAATTGCAAAAGAAGGTCATGAGATTAATTTGTAATATTACAAGAAAGACGTCTTGTAGAGAATTATTCAGGACATTGAGTATATTGCCAGTACCATGTGTATGTATAATGGAAACAGTGTACTTCATTAACCCTTTAAAGACGAAGCACAGACTGCTTTATTTAAATACCCAGTTTGGTACGAACTGGGTCTTTAAATAAAGCAGTCTGCGCTTCGTATTTAATGATGTATAAAGCAAAAGTCGCTGTTTGTTCTCAGATAAACACAAAACACATAAATACAGTGTGAGCAGAACGTACAGTTGTTGAATGTTAAACTGTTGGTGCATCACGTGACCAGAAGGGTTTAAAAGGTTAAAGTCAATAACAAAAGGTTAAAGCAAAATTTGGCCATACATGATTACAAGACACGACATAGATTAGATTTTCAAATCAAATTTTGTTGAACTAACATTCTTAAGAAGATTGTGAATACGGTAATTTGGGGACGAAACTATATAATAAACTTCCAAATTATTTAAAGAACAAGGAGAATTTGAAACTTTTTAAAAAACAACTTAAATCATTTTTATTGCAACAGACCTTTTATTCAGTGGATGAATATTTATCCTACATATAGGCAACCAAATTATCAATATACATAGAAATGTACAAATGGTATAATCCTTACAGCTCGTAGAGAAAGTTTTAAATGTGAATTCATTAATATTATTCACAGAATTTTATAGTGGAGTGATATATGGGTGACAAGTATGAGGAGCTATACGAATGTCTGTTGGTATTATTACAAGCAGAGGCATGTTTTTACTTTGTACATGAACTGTAATAGCAATGTACCCCTTTGTATTATATATGAAGTATACTAGTAAACTTTAGAACTAGAAAACTAGGTATAAGAAATAATGGATGCTGTCAAAAGGATGAAATAAATTGGATTGAATTGAACTGAATTGAATGTAACACAACAGGGCTATGTAGTACCTAACACATGTACATACGTTTTTTGTAACAAAGTGACTATTAACTTTGTCACGTCTGTCTGTCCGGTCGCAGGGAACAATTCGGCTCCCATTAAAAGGATTTTCATGAAATTTGATATTTGAATAGTATTGGAAAGCCTGCTGAGAAAATTCAAGTTTCATTAAAATATGACTAGAATAACAGGCATTCTACAAGAAGACCACAATATCTTTTATCATATGTCTCTCAGTTTTTCTTAGAATGAGAAACGTTTAGGACGAAAGTTGTACAGAAAATCAAAACACACATTTTGTATGTAATACATTTTTTTTTAAATCGTGCCTTTTTTTAGATAATTGGGAAAAATATTGTACAGCCGGACAGGCCACAGATGGCAATACGACGCATGCGCATTGCAAGTCGGATACATAAGACTACAGACACACACTCAGACTATGTAATACTTATTGCTTTTCCACCGCAACAGTGGTTGTATGAAAGAGCTGTTACGTTATAGTACATTGCCTGTTTTGTTATCTCTTTTTGAGGAACCACAATGTAAATGTTTGTAGTGCCAAAGGTAGGGTGTGTTGTTGACGGTATTGACAGCGGTTGGGCGTGGAGGTGTAATCGCTGAATATTGTTGTAGGCATTTTTGTTAGTGACAAAGTGAATGTTTATTTTACCGAAGATTTGATTTGAGTTTACACTTAGCTTTGAGATTTAGGATTTTGCTTCGTGACAGTACAGCACCATACTGTCAGCTGTGAATTATATTTCTTGGCATCTGCCACTGTTTATCAGTAATCTCATGCATTAATTTCTTTTACTGCGATCGCGATCGTAACAAACAGTCCTTATCAGTGTTTGCAACATTGCTTTCTATATGGATACCCAACACTATTTTGTCGTAAACAGTATGTATGAGCATAAGTATTGGATCAGTAAACAGTCAAATATTCCGTCCAACAAAGCTATTTGATTTTATTAACCTAGCTACATGGTATGGGCCCTTATAGGTGCATTGCATACGAACTTATAAAAAAATTCAAATATGTGTACAAAAATCTATACTATCTTTTGTGATATCTCACATTTGTTTGTATTCGTATTCATATCCTTTGTATATATTTTCTATTTTTTTTGTAAAATAATCAATTCTTAAAATTTTTAGTTGCTAGAATCAAGGGTCTAAAATCAAAACGCCTTTAAGTCAAAATTTCCATTGTGTTGAGGTCTGGTTATTGTCTTATTAAAAGTTGTGTATTTAAAGTTCAGTTTGCACGATGTATATGTATTGTGTGTTTATTATTAATTTTCTTATGTTCGATGTGTTATAGAAAGTTTATCAGATGTTTTGATCGGACACAGGAAAATCGATAACAAAGAATACAGGTACAGGGTACCGCGTGTCAACTTTAACTACACAACTTTAATAATAAAATAAGCAGCCCTCAACACGCACCGGGAATTGTGATTTAATGAAGTTTTTGATTTTGGACTATTGTTTCTAGCGACTGAAAATTGTAATAATTAATGATATTAAAAAAGAATATGCAGTCGCTACCAAGGGATATCAGTAAGAAGATAAACAATTGTGGCTGTGAGATATCACAAAAGGAGTCTAGATCTTTGTGTACATGTTTGCATTTTTTAAAGTTTTTGTGCCATATCCCGATGCTGGTTCGAATAAAGGGCCGAAACATGTAGCTGTGTTTTATTAAACTGACAGTAGTGTTGGATACAATATTTGATTGTTTGATATTGTACACGTGACAGGATGGCAACCATCAAAACAAATATTTTAGCACCGCAATAGTGTGTTTGGTTATGCCTTTTCGGTGCAGTACTGTAAAATCAATGTTTCAGTCGGTGCTGACGAACATGTAGTATAATAGTCATGGGTTCGTGTAACGAGTGAAACAAGTGGATATCTGATACCGAAGAATATCCATGAAGTGATTTATGAATATCGTGTTAAATTTTTCGTCATTTGTAAAAGAATTGTTTGTAGAATTGATTATATCAACAAATACGTCACGTACCTCTGACGAGGCCCTTTAGACTCGACTGTTCATCAAATAACCCGGTGATTTGTACTGAACTGCACCCAGGCCGTCCCTAGTGCAGTGTAATGGCTAGTCAAAGTTACCTCACGCCAGCTTCCCTTCTCCATATGACTAAAATATCTCTGAAGATATTAAGCGACGTCAAATAAACTATTGCTTTCATCAGCCCTATTCAATAAATAGTCACCCTGTCATTTTTCTACATAAACATCCGGTAGCCCTCTTTATATTGCGCTGTGTTGTATGTTTTCGTGTAATTGCCGTGTTGCATTTGTTTTACAGGGTGCGTCACGGGAAACGGACGTTTTTGAAATGGATGTTACGGAGCAGAACGTCCGTTTCCCGTGACGCACCCTATACAATCAGTATGTGTGCCCATTTAGAATATTCGCAGTGTGTCTTAACACTGCTAAAGTTTTCTGCGTAGTTGCTTGGTTACTGTAACAGCTGCTTCTAATTTGGTGACACGTGTTGTTTTGGACGGTTGTTATCCTTCCATAGGCACCGTTCTAGGCCCCCTTTTTGTCTTGCTTTTGCGCTTTTCTCATGTGATTAGAATATGGATCATCCATTTGATGGCCGCTGTATCGTCTCTATTAACGGGCAAGATAGTTTTGTCTGGGAATTTATACAAACGGGAGTTTTATCTGTTCGTAACGATAAGGATATTACGTTCGGAGGAACATTGATCGAGTACTACGAGAATGACTCCCCTAAAGAGACACAATATACATACAATACAGCCGAGAAATGTTTATATATCGATCGCTCTATTTGGGAAAATGGAATTTGCAGGTTCTTTTACTATCGCTACCGCATAGAGCAGATCGACGAAAACGACTGGAATATTTATTACACCGAAAACATGGACAATGAACCGTCCGATTACGGTTACAGAATGAAAATCAGGCGCGCAAACCCGCAAGAGAGTGAGTTCACGCATGACGATTATTAATTGTAATTAACCATCATTCCGAATACAGTTGTACTGCCGCGAAAGGAACTGCCTTAGGGCGAGGCCACTTGAGTTTACTCATGATGGTGAGCGACGGAACAGTCGCCATAGGCAATCTGTCTTGATGAAGGGCTTGTGCACAGGAAATCTTCCACTTTTCAATTTTTCGCATACGTCATTGCGAGCACCTTTAGGTGCGAAGCAATCCACAAGCAGCGAAAATGGATTGCTTCGCACCTAAAGGTGCTCGCAATGACGGGCAGTGTATGACTTAGAATAAAATGCCATATAGAGGCGTTAAGCGACCGAGAGATAGTGGAGAGCATTTATTGGAGTTGTCATCCTGAGCTTGTCGAAGGATTTCCTCCATTGAATTGATGAGATTCCTCGCTCAACGCTTCGGAATGACAAGTATGAAAGAGATCTCTCGCTCCATCTTGGTGAACAAAAAGACGTTCGCCTTTCTCCTCGCGGCTCGCATAGCCCACAAGTGACCTCTGCTCTCGCTCGCAACGTCGATTCGAGATGACATACGTACTCGCGGTGCGTGGCCACACATCATTACCTCTATTAGGTCGAGCACTATAAATTACCGAGCATAAGTACTTGCCTTGCACAGGATAAGCGTATGCTCTCGCGGAGCGGATATTTTGTTAGTGCTCTGAATAACCGCTCTGCGAGGGCATTCGTTTGCTTTAAGGATGACTATTGAAGAAATATAGCGGAAAAAACTTTCGTTTTTTCCGCTATATTTTTAATCACTATGATTCACTTGGGATTATTACTTCTTGGAGTTTGCTTGGATTTTATTCTTTCGCCTTTTGGCTATTTCGGTAGAAACCCATTATTAGTTCTGATTTTTCTCGATCCTGATACGTGCGTCGACGGCAACGACATCGCGGGCATTACCCAGGAGCGGGTTCAGGTCCATCTCGAATATCTCGGGTGCGGCTTCGGCCAAAGCCGACACACGCGACACCATCTCGGCGAACCGCTCTTCGTTAACCCCTTCCTGTCCGCGCACACCCTGAATGATTTTGTACGACCGCAGCCCGCGTATCATCGACTGCGCATCGGCTGGCGACAGAGGTGCAAGGCCCGAGGCGACATCTTTCAACACTTCGATAAATATTCCTCCCAGACCGCACATCACGATATGCCCGAATGCACCTTCGCGTTTGGCTCCGATAAAGACCTCCGTACCCGAAAGTTGCTGTGCAAGCATTATGGCATAAGTTTCGGGAATGCGGATCATGCGCTCGAATTCGCGGCGCACCGTCTCCTCGTCACGCACGTTGAGGACTACGCCGCCGACGTCGGATTTGTGTACCGGTCCCACGACCTTCATCACCAAGGGGAATCCTATACGCCGTGCTTCCTCTACTGCGTCCTCCACTTTGTCCACAACACCCTCACGGGCGCGAGATATCCCCGCGGCATCCAACAAGGCGTGGATCTCGGAGGGGTTCAGATAGCCGTCCGAAGCGTTGTCGATAACCTTCCGCACCGCCGCAACGTCTATCGAGGGCATGTTGGCCGCCGATTGCTCCGAAAGGGAAGCATGAAGCACTTTACTCAATGCTTGTCCGAAAAGCACTTCGTCGGGGAAGTAACATCCGCCGCGATTTACGAATTCGTCGACTTCGCCTTTCACCCATCCGTAGGAGGGGAATATCGGGAATATCGGTTTCTTGGCGTTCTTTATTTTCTCTGCCAGCAATTCGTAAACGTCATATATCGGGAAAAGACCGGGGCTGCCGAAGATCACCGCCACACCGTCCACATCATCGAAATCGTTTTCGCATGCATCGAGAATATAGCCCAACTGTTCAGCCGTTCCGGTAGCCAGGAAATCTATGGGGTTCCCTACCGACGACCCTGCGAACAGTTTTTCCAGCAACGCCTGCGCTTTTTCGCCCTCGATATGCGGCACTTCCATGCCGCCATTGCTCAGCGCATCGGTCAGCATCACCGCAGGGCCGCCCGCATGTGTAACGATAGCCATACGCCGGCCTTTCGGCTCGGGATACATAAATATTCCCGCTATAGTGGTTAGCTCCTCGCGACCATTGCATCGCACGATACCGGCTTTTCTGAACAGCGCATCAACCGCCACGTCGGGGCTTGCCAACGCACCTGTATGAGATGATGCGGCACGCCCTCCGGCCTCCGAACTGCCCGATTTGATAGCCGCGATACGGCACCCTTTGCGCACGAGCGATGCAGCGTGTTTCAAAAACTTATCGGGTTTACCGATACTTTCGACATACAGCAGTTTGATCCGCGAACTTGCGACCGGGTCGAACGATTCGTCGAGGTATTCCAACGCCTCCTCTACACCGATCTGCGCCGAGTTGCCCACCGACCATACGCTGTTGAACTTCAACCCCTTGCGCATGCCGTTATCTACTATAAAGATCGCCGTAGCCCCCGAACCGCTTATCAGGTCTATTCCCTGCGGGTCGAGCGCCGGCACGGGCGACGTGAACTGCCCGTTATAGTGGGTCGTCAGTATACCCGTACAGTTAGGGCCTATCAGCGAACCGCCCACGCTGTCGATCATCTCTACTATCCTGCGCTCCAATTCAGCACCCTCTTTGCTCTCCTCGCTGAACCCCGCCGAGAGGATCACGAACCCGCGCGTACCTTTTTCGCGTGCCAGCACCTCAACCGTATGCAGGCAGAACTTGGCCGCTATGGCTATCACAGCGCACCCAACCTGCGGCAGTTCCTCTACGGTATGGTAGCTCTTCACACCCTGCACCGTGTCGGCTTTGGGGTTCACCACGCTTACCTCGCCTTTGAAACCGCTCTGCAACAGGTTCCTCAATACCGCCCCGCCGGGCTTGTTAACATCGTCCGACCCTCCCACGACTACAACGCTCGTAGGGTTCAACAACTCTTTGTTTATCATGTAATAAATGGTTAATTATCAGTAGGTAATGATTTGTATTGTTGATCAATGATTCGCATAATCGCTATGCGCGAGTACACATCCCGCATGTAATCCTGAGCTTGTCGAAGGATCGCAGCTGATTTGAGATCCCTCGCTTAACGCTCTGGATGGCAGTTATGCGCAAACATACACTATATGAACGCAAGTCCCGTGTGCCGCTTCGGCTGCCTCCACAGGCGTTCGCCTGGTTTTGATTTTCGTCAGTGCCCTTTCCAACCTAAATGTGAACACAAGCCCCGTGTGCTGCTTCGGCCGCCTCCACAGGCATTCGCCTGATTTTGATTTTCGTCAGTGTTCTTTTCAACCTAAATGTGAACACAAACCTCGTGCGCTGCTTCGGCCGCCTCCATAATGGCCTCACTCATCGTGGGGTGCGGATGGATCGTCTTTGCAATTTGGTGTGCCGTGGCGCCAAGAGCGATGGCGAGCGTAGGCTCGGCGATCATCTCGGTAACGTTCATGCCTACCAGGTGAGCACCTAAAAGTTTATCCGTCGCGCGGTCGAAGACCAACTTCGCAAATCCGTCGCGGTCGCCTGCCGATGTCGCCTTGCCCGACGCCGTGAACGGATATTTTCCGACCCTCACCTCAAAACCGGCATCGACAGCTTGTTTCTCGGTCATGCCCACCGAGGCTACCTCGGGAACAGTGTAGATACATGACGGCACGCCCATAAAATCGACAGGTGCAGGGTCTAAACCGCATATCTTTTCCACGCACGCTATGGCTTCGGACGACGCTACGTGCGCCAGCGCAGGGGTATGCGTAAGGTCGCCGATGGCCCAGATACCCTTCACGCCCGTCGACCCCCAACCGTCGACTTTCACCTTGTCGCGCTCGATAATAACACCCAACTCTTCGAGGCCCAGACCTTCGAGATTATTCTTAACCCCTACGGCAGAGAGTACCATCTCGGCTTCAAGCGTCTCCGGGCCTTTCTTACCCTCTATCTCGACCTCACAGCACGTGCCGTTCCAGCGCGCGCTTTTTACCGTAGTGTTCACCATCACGTTGGCGCGCAACTTGCGGAACGATCGTTCCATATATTTGGATACCTCCTCATCCTCCAGGGGCATAAGGTTGGGCAAGTATTCGATTATTGTAACCTTGGCACCGAGCGATGCATACAGGTACGCAAACTCGCTACCGATAGCCCCCGACCCTACTACGATCATCGACTCCGGCACGCGCTCCAGAACCAATGCATGGCGCGAGTTGATGATATGCTCGCCGTCCACAGGGATGAAACCCATCTCGCGTGGGCGCGCCCCTGTAGCCAGAATTATATCATGAGCCTCGTAAACAGTACCGTCGACATCGACGCGCCCCTTGGCCGCTACACGGCCCGTGCCATGCAGAATATCCACCTTATTTTTATCCAACAGGAATTTTACGCCCTTGCTCATAGTTTCGGCTACGCCGCGACTGCGGGCAACGATCTTCGACATATCGGGACGCACATCGCCCTCGACCTCAATGCCGTAGGCAGCCGCCCCCGAGACATAATTCCAAACCTGTGCACTTTTCAACAGCGCTTTGGTCGGTATACAGCCCCAATTAAGACACACTCCTCCTATCTCGGCCTTCTCGACTACGGCCACCTTTTTACCCAACTGTGCAGCCCTGATAGCCGCCACATAGCCTCCAGGGCCGCTGCCGATTACAATAATATCGTAGTTCATCAATTATGAGTTATGAATTATGAGTTATGAATGGTGAGACAATGTTGTCTCAAATGAGCGTATAGGACAATAATGGGCTATCGCTTAAAAAAATTTATTGTCATCTTGAAGCATAAAGCGAGAGATCTCTTGCTAAACATGAGATTCCTCGCTCCACGCTTCGGAATGACAATTATCTATTGTTAGACATGCGAAAACCTGCTATAACCCTTTGGGTGTTACTACTTTCAGTATTTCGCCGTTGTCGGCCGCTACGGCACGTTTCCATTTTTCGGTGTATCCGGGTTGTTCGGGCATAACGGGGATGTTGCGACCGTTACCATTATCGGTGAACGTACCGTCGGCGTTCTGTCTCATGTTGTTACCGTCCTTGAATTTGACCATTAAGAAACGGTCCAACGCGCTCCATTTATTGAAGAGCCGTTCGGCGGTTTGTTTGCTCCATGCCGTTGCAGCACTAACGGCCTCGGCAGGATTATTTTTGTGGAGTTCGACTATTTGGCGGTCTATGTCGTTAATAGTTTTCATTTCAGAGTTCTCCCATGCGTCGACTTCTCCGCGCACGTACGCTCCTACGGCGTTGTAACGCAGGTATGCAAATTGTGCTACACGGTTCATAAGCCAAAATGCGGCCGTGGGTGAGTACTCGGTCATGTGACCGTTACCCTCGCGTAGCGATTCGGGGGTATCGGTCGAAGAAGAGTAAATGGGGGTCAGCGGCGACGTTCCCGCATCGTCCACGCCGAACCAGAGGATGCCTCCCGCCACATCGGGGAGCCAGTTACGTGCCTGCCCCACGAACCAGAATGCGGTCTGCTGGGTTGCCGTAGCACGCTCACATACATACTTCACGCCGTCGACCTCGAACTCCATAGGCCTCCAACGGTATGGGGACTGCTCGCCGCCCGCACCGATATCGGTAGTCATATCCATAGGAGTGCCTTCGTAGTGGTCGCGCATTGCGTCGGCCATCTCTTTGAGGGTGATCTTGTGGTTAGGTTTGACCCAAAGAGGCATGCGGCGCGTGGCGTCATGGCCCATAGCGTAGTGAACGTATTGATCCATATCGTCGGCCACGGTGCGGAACCATGCCCATACGCGCGCCTCACAGCCGCGCATAGCCGAAAATTCGAGCGGCGCATAAGTGTCGCTGAAACTGAAATCCTCGTCGGTACCGTTATAGTATCCTTTCTCGCGAGCGAAAGTGATCACGTCGGGAGCATACATGCAATTCTCGGGGTCGTTCTTGGGGAATTGTGTTATACGCGCCTGGTTGGCATGTGCACATATATACCCGTCGGGAATGCGCCTTGCTACCCATACGACGCCCTTATTTCCGGGGCCTTTGCCGATAAGTTCGAATATCCATGCCTCATTTTTGTCGCACACGGAGAATGATTCGCCGCTCGATGCGTAACCGTGCGTATTGGCCAGATCCACCATCGTGGTGATGGCCTCGCGTGCGGTTTTACAACGTTGCAGGGTGAGGTATATCATCGAACCGTAGTCCATCTTACCCTCGGGGTCGACGAGTTCCTTGCGGCCGCCGTAGGTCGTTTCGGCGATCATCAGCTGGTGTTCGTTCATGTTGCCCACCGTGTTGTAGGTCTCCTTCTGCTGCGGTATTTCGCCAAGATATTTGCCCGTATCCCACTCATAGACCTTGTGCAAAGTGCCATCGGCATAAGGTTTTGCGGGTTTGTTGTATTTATAGAGGCATCCGTAGAGTTGGTGCGAGTCGGCGGCGTAGGTAACCATTACCGAACCGTCGGCCGAGGCTCCCCGCGTTACGATAAAGTTGGTGCACGCCAAAGCATGCCCCGTTGCGAGCATTATGGCGAGCGCTGCGATAATTGCGGTCTTTTTCATTTTATTTCGATTTTGAGGTGCAAGATAGCAAAATTTTCGTAATTTTACCATCATGAGCATAGCATCACGTATAGTCGAATTCGGAGAGCAGTTGCCTGTGGGCGTAACTCTGGTCGCGGTTAGCAAGGGGCATCCCGTGCCCGAGTTGATGGAGGCATACAACGCGGGGCAGCGCATATTCGGAGAGAACCGCCCGCAGGAGATGTGTGCCAAGTTCGAGGCCATGCCTGGCGATGTACGGTGGCACATGATCGGACACCTGCAAACCAACAAGGTGCGTTCGATAGCCCCGTTCGTCGAGTTGATACATTCTGTCGATAGTGCACGGCTTCTGAATGTCATCGACAGCGAGGCGGCGCGCGTAGGACGGGTTCAGGACGTGCTTCTGGAGGTTCATATCGCGCAGGAGGATTCCAAATCGGGATGGGCGGCCGACGAGTTGCGGGCGTTCCTGTCTTCGGATTCCGACCTGCCGAACGTACGTTTTCGCGGATTGATGGGGATGGCGTCGCTGACCACGGATACGGAACAAGTACGGCGGGAATTTCTGGGACTGCGCACGCTCTTCGACGAGTTACGCGGCAGCCTCGGCAAGGATTTCGATACATTGTCGATGGGTATGAGTTCCGACTACCGCATAGCACTCGAATGTGGCGCAACCATGCTACGCCTCGGCAGCACCATTTTCTCGGGTGCCCCTGCAGGGCAGATATTTGTATAGCTTTCTAAGAGCTTGTTTGAATTTTTCACCGCAGAGATTTTTCAGGCATTTTCACCCCTGTTTTTGCCCACAACGAGCCGCATAGCGGTTCCTATGGGGCGAGGAGCGGGTGAAAACAGGGGTGAAAAGAACAAAAAAGCTCAAGATTGAAAATTTCAAAACAAGCTCTAAAATAATTGCTCGGCGCGAGCACGCGCCATAATTCATAACTTATAACTCATAATTACTATGAAGTATCTCGGTCTTGAATTGAATAACCCTATCGTTGCGGCGAGTTCGCCGTTGACGTCATCGTTGGAGCGCATCGAACGACTGGCAGCAGCCGGTGTGGGGGCGGTTGTTTTGAAGTCGGTTTTCGAGGAGCAGATCGCGGGCGAGGCGGCATTCCGCCAACATTACGACGATGCTCCCGAGGCGGCGGATTATTTGCGCGAATATCTGGGTGAAGATTACTTACAGGGACATTTGGAACTGATCCGTGCCGCACGAACTGCAACCAGGGTACCGGTTATCGCGAGTATTAACTGTGTGGGTACGGGTGCGTGGGTCGATTATGCGCGCCGTATCGAACAAGCGGGGGCCGACGCATTGCAACTAAATATCGCTGTACTCCCTGACGGCGGACTATATCATCCCTCCGGCGTTTGATCCCCGCATTGGTTCAGCGGTAGCCGAGGCGGTGAATATGCCTGTATCGGTAAAGTTGGGATCACGGTTTACAAACGTGATCAACCTGTGTCGTGAGATTTATTATCGCGGTGCAAAGGGCGTAGTGCTGTTCAATCGCTTTTACGAGCCGGACATCGACACCGACACTATGTCTATAACGAGTTCCGACTCTTTGAGCGAGCACTCCGAGTTGCGTAACGGTTTGCGGTCTGTGGCGATGGTTGCGTCGGAAGTCGAAGCGTTGGATATTGCCGCGGCTACAGGCATTCATACGGGCGACGACGTGGTTAAGGCATTGTTGGCCGGAGCCAATGCCGTAGAGGTCTGCACCGCACTCTATCATGACGGTCTGAGTGTTGTGGAGACTATGAAACGCGATTTGTCGGCATGGATGTCGGCACACAACTTCGAATCGGTCGACGAATTCCGCGGGCGCCTTGCAAAACCGTTGGGCACCTTCGGGCGATTGCAGTATATGAAGTTCTTTCCGCATGAACTTGCGGAAAGTGAATATTAAAATACGCCTTGGGGCGAGAGGGATCTCTCCACCCACAGGAAGATTGTTTCGAGATAATAAATAAGATTCAAACTTAAATAGGTTTGAACCCCAAAATAATATCGAGGTAGATTCCTCGCTCCACTCTTCGGAATGACAGATTTGTGGTATATGTATGTGAAAAGCGGCTATCTTTTGATAGCCGCTTTTCACATATCCATTGTCAGTGGCAAAAACCTAATGATTGATCTGTATTGCTTGATAGTGTCGGCGACTCCTGACATTATATTTGCCATTCGTGGATTTTTGCTTATATTTGCAATGGAAAGGCAGGAACATATGCTTTTTCAAGACATATTATCTTTGCTGTGAGAACTTAGGACGTTTTAGAAGGCAAAGGGTTTGTGTTCACGTAAATGCGTGGGCTTTACTCTTGTATCTTTGCCTTCGGGTTTCCTAAGACCTTCACAGCGGATCAAGTGGTATTGTCCCACGTTTTCCGTTTTGTCTCGGGAGGCGTGATTAGGAGGGCAGACATTACGGTACCACCCGGGGGAGGGCCTGTCGCGAAGAGCTGTCCCCCTTATTTTTGGCACTCCATCAACAAAAAAGCGGCTATCTTTCGATAGCCGCTTTTACACACCTAATTATCAATCAATGAACCTACTCTGCTGTCGGCGTTACGCTAACATAAGACTTACCGCTTGCTTTTTTGCAGAAGCCTACCGTACCGTCTACGAGTGCGAACAGTGTGTGGTCTTTACCGATCCCCACATTCTCACCCGGATTGTGCACCGTGCCGCGTTGGCGAACTATGATATTGCCCGCTTTCGCGAACTGACCGCCGAAGAGTTTCACGCCGAGTCGCTTGCTTTCGGACTCGCGGCCGTTCTTCGAACTACCTACACCTTTCTTGTGTGCCATTTCCCTGGAATTTTTTAAGTGTTATGCGTTTACTTCTTCGATAAGTATCTGGCTGAGGAACTGGCGGTGGCCGTTCATCTTCTGATACCCTTTTCTGCGTTTCTTCTTGAACACCAAGA
>QMCD01001784.1_pt1 | contig 13629 bp, 14 predicted proteins | sample 1821841 | NCBI WGS metagenome assembly QMCD01 (sample SAMN01991225, study PRJNA193472) | Termite gut metagenome, whole genome shotgun sequencing project. | isolation source: worker | host: Macrotermes natalensis | reverse complement strand
ACCCGGGCAGTATGACGCATCTCTCGTACAAGCTTTCTTCGACTACTGGTCCGAACCGACACATGACGGCCTGAAGATGCGATTCGAGACTGAAAAAACGTGGGATAGCGCCACGAGACTACGCGGGTGGCAAAGCAAGGAGAAATCGCACGCTACAAGCAAAAAAACAGCCAGACTACTCACGTATGACCAAATGTGCAGCGAGGTAAGTCGCTCTAACCCTTCATCCAACTACGAAATGGTATCAGTTCAAGGTGAGAAAATGTGGTACAGGAAATGATTATTTCACAATCGTTTTATTAACTTTGCAACAGAAAGATGACTGACAAGCAAGATATGTTCTGCCGAGAATACCTGATCGACTTGAATGCGACACAAGCGGCTATTCGTGCAGGATACAGCGAGAAGACCGCAGGTGAACAGGCAAGTCGCCTGTTATCGAATGTCAATATTCAACGTCGCGTTGCTGAACTCAAACAAGAGCGCGCCGAAGAGGTCAAGGTAGATGCTGCCTACGTTCTTCGGCAGGCGATAAAACTTCACGAGCGGTGTATGCAGAACCTGTGGCATGTCCTGCTGCCCCAAGTAAAAGAGAAAAATGGTGATAAATGCACCGCCGAAGAATAAAGTGACAAAAAGATGAACCAACCTTTCATGTTGGAAATTCTTAACGGCCAACCTGTGGTGCGCCGCTATCCTTTTGAGTTTATGGTAGTACTCATCCCCTTTATCTTTCGTTTGAGAAAGCTTGTCCGACTCGTAGTCGATATAACGTATGTATTCCTTTAGCCTCTTGTCCATATACTCATTATACCACAAGCAAAATCATTTTTTGGACAGATATGATATAATAAAGCCATGCAAAAGAATAAGAACGCTGCGCAAAATGCAGGACAATGGTTCGCGCGCCGCGGGATATATCGCAATCCGAAACGAGCGGCAATAGCTGGAGTGGTTGCCGGCTTCTCCAGTTGGACTGGCTGGGATTTGGGAGTAATGAGGCTACTAGTGATAATTTGGATTTTTACAGCTTTCGCGCCAGTCCTGGTCATTTATCTTGTTCTTTGGATGGTTATGCCGGTGAAGGCGGACTCAACCACTAGGCGTGCAGATACATCGACGCGATCAAGCTCCAAGTCGTCGTCCCGGTCGGCGGACGCCGAGGAAGCTGAGATTATAGGCTGAAGAGCCGACTTAACGAGAGAAGCATATAGACAATTGAACAAATAATTTATACGACATATTAGGAGAAAGCCATGTTAGATATCAATTACATTAGAAAAAACGCCGAACGAGTCAAAGAGTTTTCAGAACAGAAGGGTTACAAAGTTGACGTAGATAGCACGCTCAAGACAGACGCTGAGCGACGTGAGATTCTGGGCGAACTGGAAACTCTACAGGCCGAAAGGAACAAGCTGGCAGAAGAAACCAAGAGAACCAAAGGCAGACCCAGCGAAGCGAATATTGCCCGAGGCAAAGAGTTGAAGGTTAGAATCGGCGAACTAGAAGATGAATTAAAAAACATCGAACAAAGGCTTTCTAGCTTACTCAAGGCCATCCCCAATGTGCCATGGTCAGACGTGCCGGTAGGTTCTAGCGAAGACGAGAACACAGTGGCAGAAATCGTTGGAGAAGCAACAAAAACCGGCAAAAACCACTATGAAATCGGCACGGAAAAAGGCTGGATAGACAAAGAGAGGGCCGCCAAGGTCGCCGGTGCTAGGTTCGCATATCTCAAAGGGGACTTAGTCAAACTAGAAATGACAATCATTCAATTTGTAATTGATACCTTGACCTCCGAGAGTAAAATGACGGAGATTATTGCATCAGCCGGGCTAACCGGTAAGGTAAACGAGCGACCGTTTGTGCCAGTTCTTCCTCCCCTCATGATCAAGACGGATATGTACGATGCAATGGATAGGCTGGAGCCACGCGAAGATCGGTACAAAATTGAAGCGGAAGAGCTATGGCTGCAGGGTTCAGCCGAACACGTCTTAGGGTCCATGTACGCTGGCGAAATCCTTGAAGAAAAAGACCTGCCGCTCCGCATGCTCGGCTTTGCTACTAGCTTCCGCCAAGAAGCTGGGACATACGGCAAGGACATGGAAGGTATTTTCCGAGTGCATCAGTTTGACAAGCTAGAAATGGAGAGCCTGACTACCCCTGAAGACGGCTTCAACGAACATCTACTGCTAGTTGCCATTCAAAAATACCTGATCGAACAGCTAAAAATGCCCTACCGAGTGCTGCTAAAATGCACCTTTGACATCGGCAAGCCGAATGCTCGTGGGGTCGATATGGAAGTCTGGCTGCCGGGACAAGGGAAGTACCGCGAGACCCACACGGCGGATTACATGACGGACTATCAGGCCAGACGGCTAAAAACTCGAGTGCGACGGGCTAACGGCAAAGTTGAGTTGGTGCATACGAATGATGCCACGGCTTTTGCTCTGGGGCGAACAATGATCGCTATCGTTGAAAACTATCAAACCCCTGATGGGCACGTCACGATCCCAGAAGTATTGCGGAACTATATGGGCGGTGTTGAACAGATTTAAGACTATCCAGATAAAATGTTGCCCCGGCTTGAGGCAACATTTTGTTTTGTTGGCAAACGCTAGGCTACTCTGCGGTAGATAGAGTTTGCTCTAGGGAGGCGATCAGAGCCTGGTCTGCTGCATCTTTTGCGGCCGTTTCTGCTGCGCTCACATCAGTTTCCCACTGATAGCGGCTAGCGTAGTAGTTAAAGCCGTCAATTGTTCCGACCTTTGTTGGACAGTTAGTTGTGCAGCTGGCATTTGTATCGTTATTGACCGGCATCCTTACGATACTAATGAATCCCGGCACGACACCCGCATTCATTGGTGTTCCCGAAGCGTGGCTGGAATCCGGGAAAGTGATAGTCGTATTAGTGCTGGCCGCCGTGTAAGACCCAGTTATATCAGTGATTGTCGGCTCACTAAGTCTCATTTGATACGCTACATCCGCAAATCCAGCCGGAATTTGGAATTTAACGTTCCACTGAGTGATTGTCATATAACCACCCTGGTTTTGACCGGGGTTAGCATCCGAAGAGTCGGGTGTTGTCGCACTTGCGCTAGGGCTGACGGTCGCGCTCGGCGAAACCGTTGCGGTTGGAGTAGCATCCGAGCCTCCGCTTTCCGTACTACCATCCCGTGATTTTAGACCGAAAAATACGATAAAGCCTATGGCAACCATCGTAAGAATCGCAAACACGATCGCCGCGACCTTCCAGCGAAGGTAGATATTTTTCTCGACTACTTCATGATCGCGATTATCATCTCGAGTTCGGCGCCCATCCCTTCTCTCCCCGTCTCGACCAAAACCCTCTTCCTCGTCTTCGTATTTTTCTCTTCTGCCCATCCTGTCCATTTTACCCTCCTTAATTGTTATGGTTATAACCATTATATATAACGTCTCCCAAATATGCAAATATTTCGAACTCAATCGCTGTGGAATTTTTCATGTACTTCGCGCAGATGGCGATCTGTGATATGCGTATAGATTTGGGTAGTAGAGATGTTAGCGTGGCCCAACAGATCTTGTACTGCGCGCAAGTCGGCGCCGTTCATAAGTAGATCCGTGGCAAAAGAGTGGCGCATCGTGTGCGGCGAAACCTGCTTAGTAATGCCCGCCAACTTTGCGTATTTCTTGACAATACGCTCGATGCTTCGAGGGGTCAGGCGGCGATAATTGCCGTCAGTTTGTACTTCGCCAGAGTTTTTGCTATAATTAAGGAACAGGGGGGTCAGGTTGTCAGACCTCGACTCCAAGTACTCGGCAATTTTCGCCGCCGCCGCCTTACTAATAAAAATCGGCCGATCTTTGCTGCCTTTACCTCTCACGGTAAACTCTCGCTTTTCCAGATTGATTGAATCCCTGTTTAGCCCCACCAGCTCCGACACCCGCAGCCCAGACGAGAAGAGCAGCTCTATAATTGCCGCGTCGCGCATGCCCACTTCGTCATCCGTTGAAATCGCTTCCAATATGCTCTCGATCTCGTCATAATGCAAGAATGACACCTGCTTTCTGACGGTCCTCGGCAATTCAACCAGGCTCGGATCCAGCGACCTTATCCCGCGCCGGCTCAAGTATTTTAAAAACCCGCGTAAAGCTATCAGGTGATAGCTCTGGGTGACCGATTGCAAGTCATCTAGCTGTTCATTTTTGTAGCGGTTTAGCCACAAACGGTATTTTCGCAACCAGTCGGCCGTCAACTCCTCCGGCTTCTTATCGCCATCAAATTCAACTGCTCGGCCGAGATAAAGAGCGTAATTTTCCGCCGTCTTTACGCTACGGTTTTTTTCTACCTCCAGATGTTCCACGAAATCGGTAATCAGCTCAGATATATACATATAATTATATTGTATGCTATAATTGGCGAAAATGAAAGGCAAGGAGGAGCAATGGCGGAAGAAAAAAGTTTAGTACAGAGGTCTCTAGTAGTTTTTAAGCCCGACGCGGTACAACGGGGTATCGTCGGGGAAATCCTAACTCGATTCGAGCGCGTTGGCCTCAAGATGATTGGCATGAAAATGGTTCAACCCACCAAAGAGCATTACCAGAGCCATTACGAAACAATCGGCAAGATGATTTCCCGCCGGGGCGAAAAAGCGTTTAACTACGTCGTGGATTATATCATGACGGGCCCCGTTATCGCTGTAGTTTTCGAGGGCGTCGAAGCCGTGGAAGTTATCCGCAAAATCGTCGGGCCTACCGAGCCGAAAGGTGCAGACATGGGCACAATTCGCGGCGATTTCTCGCACATTTCCTTTGGCTATGCCGACAGCAAACACTCAGGAGTACCAAATCTTATCCACGCCTCTGGCAATGCCGAAGAGGCCAAAGAAGAAGTTGCGCTTTGGTTTGCTGCCGAGGAACTATTTGATTACAACAAGCTAGACGAAAAATATACGCGATAATAAACCATAACCGTCGGCATGCGGAACACGGTTATAAACAATTTTTATTCTCTAGAAATCCGCGCAGTGGGTTGAGCAATACGGAAATTCAGCTTTTTCCGTCATCAGCCCAGACAGTCTTTATTGAGTCATCGTCACCCAAACGAAAAAAACTTGCCCAGCAGGTCAACCCGCTGGGCCTTAATGGGAAATGTATTATTTCCCCAACTCTTGGCTGTTCTTAATCCCCGACCAGTCAATAGACGCCTTGTGTCCGGGGCGCGCGAGTAATGCCGAGGCGGCTTTCATCGCCTTGGTATAGTATGAGGGCGCGCGTTTAATGATTTCCAATCCCCAGTCCGGCATCTTGCGGTTCAAGCCCCACGCGAAAGCGCAGACCAAAACCACATCTAACCATTCCGGAGCGCCCGAGTTGACCAAATATAGCCTCTGGGCAGATTTCAACAGCCCGATCTTCTCCCAGCTTTTATGCGATGGCAGCCATGTGCCTCCCGCCCAGTGATGCTTCACTTCGCCCGGCTTCGTAAAACCCAAGACTTCAATGTCGGGGTTCTTGTGCATTATGGCGATCATCTCCTCGGCACAGTTGCCGCCCACATCGTAATACACGAAGGAGCCGACCCGTTCGAGTGTTTTACTGTTCGGGTCGCCCGTATAAACTAAAAACCGGCTATGGTCGTCTGAGTCCATACCCAACGCCTCTGCGATCTTAGCGTATGCTTTCACTCCTTTCCGAAAGCCATTCTTCGTCACGCCCAATCCGGGCTCAAACCGTATACCTCTGATAGCCCCATCATTTGCCACAAAACTCACCCTTTTCTTTGTAAAGTGCATTTCCACCAAGGGAACCGCAAGGCAGCCCCTCAATGAATCAATTGTGTCACACTCGCGCTAAAAAGTCAATACCAAGCCAAAAACTAATCTGCAAAAGTCCTTCTGGTACCCCGGGCGTGAGTCGAACACACAACCTTTTCCTTAGGACGGAACTGCTCTATCCATTGAGCTACCGGGGCGAATACATACCATTATACTTTTGTGATATAATAAAATCAAGATGAGTGGAGAAAAAACGCAATTTCCGGGGCAGAGGGCAGGAGAGAGGGTGGTCTTGGTTTTTCGCCGGAGCATGGCGGTGGTGCGCAAAGCCTGGATACTGTTTGTTTTGTCAATCGCGATCGGAGTAGCGTTGGTAGTTCTCCTAAACGGCCAACCGTGGGTCTGGGGCGCTTCTGGTGCATTGCTATTCATAAGCACCCTGAATCTCATTTACCGACTAGTCCTCCGTCATTTTTCGGTTTACGTATTAACCAATCAGCGTCTTCGCCAAGTTGGCCAACAGGGATTGTTCAAGAAAACCGTTGTCGATGTTCAGTTGTCCAGTATCGAAAGCATCAGCTATGAAGTTCCGGGATTGTTCGGTGATATCTTCAAATACGGCACCATGATGATCCGTACATATGTCGGCGACCTTAGAATCAGTTTCGTTTCCGACCCCGAAATGGTGTATAATGAACTTCAAGGGGTTGTGGACAAAGCGAGTAGCGCAGATAGGTCCGCACATAAATTGGAGAATAAAGACTAAATGGTAAAATTTCGCAAAAAGAAAGATCAGCCCAAAGACATCAAGTTGGTTGCAGCGGAGGTCGGTAAAGCGGATGAAAACAAATTAGAAGAAATCCGCGAAGAAGCTTTGGCCACCGGCCGCAAGTTTAAGTATCCTATTCAATATGCCAAGCACAAAGTAGTAATTAACGCCATAGTCATCAGCGTCCTTGCGCTGGTTGCACTCACCGGCTTTACTTATATGGGGCTTTACAGATGGCAGGATACGGGCGATATTCTGTACCGGGTCACTCAAGTTTTGCCACTCCCGGTGGCTAATGTGGATGGCTACAACGTTCGTTTCTCGGATTATCTCATGCAATATCGCAGCAGCGTCATGGCTATCGAGCAGCTAGAAGGCAAACTCGAAAACACCGAAGACAATCAGCGCAGGCTGGATTACTACAAGCGCGAGGCATTAAACAACGCTATTTTGAACTCTTTTGCCCTCAAACTGGCCAAAGAAAACGATATATTTATCTCTTCTGAACAGATTGACGAGGTTTTCAATGAGCATAGGCGCAGCGGCGAAAAAGAGCTAACCGAAGAGCAATTCCTGCAAACCATACACAATAATTACGGCTTCTCGCGTTCGGAATACGAACGTTTGTTTATCGAGCTGCCATTAATTCGGCAAGAAGTTCAAGCAAAGATCGACACCAGGGCCGCGGAAACGCTTAAAAAACTGCAATCCTCAATTTCTGAGCGAGGTTTCGATGATACCTTTAATGGCTTGGCAGATCTCGGCTTTGCGGGCGGCTCGGTCCTACCCGAAACTTCCGGCGGACTGGTAAGCAACCGCAATCTGGACGGCGGTCGAGCTTCCGCAGCTTTTGCGCAATCTGTCGATGCCGTCTCCGAACCTTTTCTCAGCCGCGCTGGCGACGGGTATTACATAGTCAAGACTCTCGATAAGTCAGAAGATCGGGTCGAGTATGTTTCGCTAAAAGTGCCATTCTCCGAGCTCGCCACTCAACGAAAGGAATTAAAAGAGCAGGGCAAAGTCAAAGAATACATTGGCCCGTTTGCATCCGAAAACGAAAGTGTGGTAGAATAACCCTGCGGTGGTCTAACTGAGCGGGCATCGTATAACGGCTATTATGCGTGCTTCCCAAGCACGAGATCGGAGTCCGACTCTCCGTGCCCGCACCAAAAATATAATGGAGTCAACGCAATGGAATTCAGAAACAAAATAGTGGTTGTTACGGGTGGAAGCAGTGGGATTGGCCAAGCCATTTGTGACGAATTCAGCGGTTTCGGCGCCGAAGTTTTTGTTTTGGATGTCAAGCCACTAAGTTCCAGCGGTCCAAAGTATTGCCACGTAGATATTCGCGATGAACAGCAGATTCGAAATGCCCTTGGCGAATTTGAAGCCATCGACGTGCTAGTCAACTGCGCCGGGGTCTATATTCAGAAATATGTGGAAGAAACTACAAAGGAAGAGTTAGATTTTATCGTTGACACCAATCTAAAGGGGACTTACTTAGTTATAAAAAATGCCCTACCATTGGTGAGAAAGGCGCAGGGCAGCATCATAAATATTTCGTCTGGTTTAGGTATAGCTCCCGAACTTTCATCGCCAGCTTATTGTGCGACTAAGGCAGGAATTATCATGCTTACAAAAGTATTAGCCCAGCAGCTAGCCTCTGAAGGGATCAGAGTAAACGTAGTTTTACCCGGTCCAATCGATACGCCCCTTCTACGAAACTCTCTCACGAGCGACGATGAGATGAAAGCGTATGCTGACCTGAATCCTATGAAGCGGATCGGTAAACCAATAGACGTCGCAAATGTAGTCACGTTCTTGGCCTCGGCCAAAGCAGAATTCGTTACGGGAGGCATATACTCTGTCGACGGTGGCGAATCTACATCAAGCCTATACTCAAAATGAGTGGAAGCCTTGACTTTACCGGGTGAGATGTAATATAATGTCAGCATGGGTTCATGGTACAGTGGCCTAGTACGCCTCCCTGTCACGGAGGAGATCGCGGGTTCAAATCCCGCTGGACCCGCCAAGATTTCATTGCCGTTTCTGCCGTTGTAGCTCAGTTGGTAGAGCGGCGCTTTCGTAAAGCGTAGGTCACCGGTTCAAGCCCGGTCAACGGCTCCAAAAGATGTGAAAAGGTGGGATTATTATATGAAAAAACTTACAACAAATTTGAAACAGATCGCAGCTACCGATAAGCTGATTTTTGTGTTTATGGCGGGATTGCTCATTTCTGCATCGCTGTTGATTTGGCAAGCTGTCCTCAGTGTCCACCCCAGTAATCTGCGAATTTGGTATCGTTACGCAAGTTTTGGCGAGAACTATTACAACGAGTCTTGGTATTATATGATCGCTTTCCTAGTATTTGGCGTAGTTTTGGCATTTCTAAATAACCTGATAGCTGTACGAATCTACAGCCAAAAGGGCAGGGGAGCAACCCTGCTTTTCTTGGGCCTGAGCATTTTCTCAGCTATTCTCGGCCTAATCGTTCTTTCGCATGTGGTCGGTATCAATCAGGAGTTAATCTGATCCGTGCCCGCCATTGATTTGGAGCTGCCACTCGGAAAGCGCAAGCCCTCTTATCGTTTCTTTGAGGTTTTGCCCGCACTACTCAGCTATGGCGCAGTAATTCTACTGATTGTTCTATCTGTTATCAATCCGGTTCTCGGGTCTGCCTACATGCTCTTGATAATAATTACGACCCTAGTTAAAGCAGCTGGGATCGCCTATAGAACCATCGGCGGCAACCACGTCATGAAACGGGCCGAGCGAATAGACTGGAAAAACCGGCTCAACCAACTTTCGTCTCCTGGCGAATGGCATGAAAAGTTGAAAAACGACGGCGAAAAGTCTTATGCCTTTGCCGAACATGTTTCAAATCTCCGCAGACTATCTTCAGCGGAGCCAGGCTTCTTCCCCGATTCAAGCGAAGTTTGGCATGCAGTTATTATCGCCACCTATAACGAAAGTCTGGATACCCTAAAGCCAACGGTGGAGAGCGTGCGAGATACCACGTTCGATAAGACACGAATGGTGTTAGTGATAGCTTATGAGGAGCGTGGTGGCGAGGAGATAGAGTACAACGCCCGCTGTCTAAAAAATTTATACAAAAACGACTTTGCCGAGCTGATCTTAGTCAAGCACCCGGATGGTCTGAAAAATGAAGTTGTCGGCAAGGGTGCCAACATCACCTATGCCGGCGAAGAGTTGTATAAATTTTTTATACAGCGGGGCATAAAGCCCAGCGACGTGATAGTCACCACGCTTGACAGCGACAATCGCCCACACAAGAGCTATTTCGACTACGTCACATACGAGTATATAGTACACGAAAACCGTAAGCATCTAGCATACCAGCCCGTCTCCCTGTTTACGAACAACATATGGGATGCGCCGGCCCCAATTAGGGTCATAGCTACAGGTAATTCCTTTTGGAACATCATCAGTTCTATGCGTCCACATAGTCTGCGGAACTTCGCCTCCCACTCCCAATCGTTAGATGCTCTGCGAGAAATGGGCTTCTGGAGCAAACGAACGATTGTTGAGGACGGACACCAATACTGGCGAAGCTACTTCTATTTCGAAGGTGATTATGCGGTTCTGCCAATCCACGTTCCGGTCTGCCAAGACGCAGTGTTGTCTTATAGCTTTTGGAAAACTCTCAAGGCGCAGTTTATCCAACTCCGGCGCTGGGACTACGGGGCGTCCGACGTTGCTTACGTCGCTACAAAAATCTTTAGTAAAAACCGCAACGTGCCATTCTTTAATGGGCTGGCCAAACTGGTTCGCCTAATCGATAGCCACATCACTCTCGCTTCGATAGCGCTAATCGTTGCCTTCGGTGGCTGGGTACCACTAGTGTTAAACCCCACTTCTAACCGTAGTTTAATCGCTCATCAGCTGCCGGCTATCGTCAGCAACATACAAATGGTAGCAATGGTCGGACTGTTTATCACGATTATCCTGTCTATCCAAACTCTGCCCCCCCGCCCAGCGCACTACAAAAGAACCAAGACGCTGATGATGGTCCTTCAATGGATCCTAATGCCCATTACCTCCATTCTTTATTCGTCCGCTGCCGCGTTTTACTCCCAAACCAGACTGGCCCTAGGGCTATATATGGAAAAGTTTGACGTCACCGACAAAGCCACCAAAAAGGTTTCCTCTGATGGGGATATCAACTAATGAAAAAGGGTGGGAGAAAAAGCAGTAAGACACAAACGGCAAGACCAGCAACGACAACACTCAGGAGACCCAAGCAGCCATCTGCGGAAGTGTTGGCGAGAAGGGAAGCGGCCCGCAAAAGGCGCGAACTAAAACGCTGGGGCCGCCAGGTCGAAACGTTTCTGCGCGATTTAGCGGTGTATTTCTTAGTTTTTTCCTACTTCGGTCATCTACTCGAAGCGGTCGTCACGATTATTAGTGGCGTGCACTCAACGGCCATCCTGCGCAACCCATTCGAACCCTACACTATTTACGGTACGGCCGTGGTCATACTGATAATACTAACCGACGGCGTGCTTGAGGTCGTTGAACGTAAATGGGCGCCCAAATGGAAGGCTTGGCAGAAACTGCTCGCACGATTTCTGTTTTGCACCCTAGTTTGCGCCATCGTCGAATATTCGGCATCCGCATATATGACTCGCTTCTGGGGTGCCAATCCCTATTGGAACTATTCCAGCGCACCATTCAATCTGAATGGCCATATTTGCCTGATTAACACTCTCGGTTTCGGCATGATAGCCACGGTTTTCACAATTGTATTTCCTCGACTCGACAAATTCGTCCGCAAAGCCCCCAGTAAAGTAATGAACATCATATTGCTGATACTCATAATCATGTTTGGCTTGTACTACTTTGGGCCTTTAAAGAATATTTAAACAAAACAGCGCGACATACTGAATACGCCACGCTGCCGTGCAAAACAAATCTAACTTTATAAACTCTATGGTGGGTCGCAAGAGGCTCGAACTCCTGACCTCGTCTACGTCAAAGACGCGCTCTAGCCAACTGAGCTAGCGACCCATACTCTTGAGAGGGAATCGTTTGTCGGGCGACTTTTCAGCGCCACAAAACCATCCTCCCAAGCCATTCTACACCATATTGTTTGTGATTGCAAGATGTGCTACAATACAGCTATGCATCTAATAATTACACTAACGGTAAAACTGACGACGACCCCTCGGGGTTGATATTCTTTTTACCATTAGCGAGTAGTAGTTATTAAATTAAATGAGGAATTTTGAAATGAAAAATGAAAAACTGGAAGCAATGCGGCACAGCCTGAGCCATATTATGGCAGCGGCACTGGCAAAGGTGTACCCAGATGTGAAATTCGGTACTGGACCAGCGGTCGAAAATGGGTTTTACTATGACATCAGTCTGTCAGACGGCACGATCGCAGAGGCCGACTTAGGAAAAATCGAAAAAGCCATGCGCAAAACCATCACCGCGAATTTACCGATTGAACAGGTATGGTTAAGCGCCGACGAAGCAATGGACTGGGCAAAACGTGAACGCCAGGACTTTAAGGCGGAGTTGATACAGGGGTTGGTAGATTCTGGAGAAATCGGTAAGAAGGGCCTGTCATTTTACCGAATCGGCGATTTTGTTGACCTGTGCAAGGGTCCTCATCTTCCCCGAACTGGCGAGGTTGGAGCCTTTAAGTTAACTAAATTGGCCGGAGCTTATTGGCGCGGCGATGAGACCCGCGAACAGATGCAGCGAATCTACGGCGTCGCATTTGAATCCCGGAGCGCCTTGGACGAATTTCTCCGCCACCAAGAAGAAGCCAAAGCTCGCGATCACCGCAAGCTCGGCCGGGAACTGGATTTATTTAGCTTTTCCGACCTGGTTGGCTCCGGGCTGCCCCTTTTTACCCCGCGCGGCACTGTCCTGCGCGAAAAGATAACCGATTATTCGCTCAGTCTTCGGGAGAGAAAAGGCTTTAGTAAGGTCTGGACGCCCCACATCACTAAGCTGGATCTATACAAAACTTCTGGTCACTTTGCAAAGTTTGGCGAAGAGTTGTTTATGATTAAGAGCCAGATTAATGGTGACACTTTCGCGCTCAAGCCAATGAATTGTCCCCACCACGCACAGATCTTTGCCGCTAAACCCCGCACTTACCGCGAGATGCCCCTTCGCTATATGGAAGCTACCACAGATTACCGCGACGAAAAAACTGGCGAGCTGGGCGGCTTATCGCGGGTCAGGTCACTCACCCAGGACGATTCCCATGTTTTTTGCCGAAAGTCGCAAATCAAAAGTGAGATAAAAAGCCTAGTCGGTATCGTGCAAGAGCTGTACAAGACCTTTGGTATGAATAAAATGCGCGCGCGGTTGTCGTATCGCGATGATTCGGATGGCTATTTGGGAGCCTTGGACCTCTGGAAAATGGCCCAGCGGCAAATCAAAGAGGCGGCGGCAGAAAATAAGCTGGACTTTTTTGAGGCAGAAGGCGAGGCTGCGTTTTACGGCCCCAAAATCGATTTTATGGCCGAAGATGCACTCGGGCGCGAGCATCAAGTCGCGACGATTCAGTTGGATTTCGTCCAGCCGGAGCGATTCGGATTGGAATTTACTGGCGAAGATGGCGGTAAAGAGATGCCAGTCATGATTCACCATGCAACCCTTGGGTCGATAGAACGTTTTCTGAGCGTTTTCATCGAGCACACCGCAGGTTGGTTCCCGTTTTGGTGTGCCCCGGAACAGGTGCGAGTAGTCACCTTGAACGAAAAAGTTGCGAAATATGTTGATTCGGTGCGAGAAGTGTTGGAATCAGTCGTTTTGGACCAACCCTTATCTTGCAATACCTTGCGCTACTCGGTGGATGATCGCAATGAGTCACTGGGAAAGAAAATCAAAGAAGCAGTAAATTTGAAGATTCCGGCTATTCTGGTGGTTGGCCCGCGCGATGAAGAAGCCGGCGAAGTCTCGGTACGGCTCAAAGATGAAGAGCGCAAAGTTAAATTGGGTGAATTGGCGGAATCCTTACGTAATCTATGACCAAGACCATCGTGATTGTCGGCCCGACAGCCAGCGGGAAAACCAAGCTTGCCGTGGAGGTGGCGGCGCGAATCGGCGGAGAAATCATCT
>QMCD01003109.1_pt1 | contig 13632 bp, 6 predicted proteins | sample 1821841 | NCBI WGS metagenome assembly QMCD01 (sample SAMN01991225, study PRJNA193472) | Termite gut metagenome, whole genome shotgun sequencing project. | isolation source: worker | host: Macrotermes natalensis | reverse complement strand
TAAGAGATTATTAATCTTCGCATTGTCTGCATGTATCCTGTTTCCAATAATCGTACATCCTCCCGGCATGTTTCTTGCTTCGTATATGTACATGCCATACCATCTTGAGCCTGCCGAATCGGTACGGGGTGTAGCCTTATTGTATGCAATCCGTGTAGGATACACCCAATAAAAGTTCATTGGCATATAATGCTGATTGGTAAACTGCGATCTTCTGTTGCTTCCGTCTCCATTCATTTCCAAACCGCGGTCTCCTCCGTCTATGATACAGTTCCGTATAATCAGGCTGTCAAGCGAGGCAGGCAAGGCATTGATACCGCAGATAAACTCTCCGGAACCATTGCTTCCCCTGGAAGTGAGGCTGGATTTAATTACACAGTTATCAAGGCTAATATTGCTTACGGCTCCTGCTAAATCAACAACATGCGTACCGGTAGAATCTCCATCCAGAGTAATATCCTTTATGCTTATATTATGGCTGTTGTTTAACTGGACAACGCGTCCGGTAGCCGGACGCATTGTTACATCATTGGCATTGCCGGTAGAAGATGTTACAGTCAAAGTATAATTTCCAAACAGAGTTGAATTGTTTGACAGGTCTATATTATCGGTATATGTACCGGGCAGGAATGCTATGGTGATATCGTCGTTAACCCCGCATAAAATAAACCGGCTGTATGCCGTTGCTATGTCGGGGAAAGTCCCGCCATCTCCTATTGTTAAGTCTCCGCCATAAGGTCCTACACATACATTGATAAAGGTACTTAGGGTATCGTCAGACGGATCTTCGTCGGGCAATGTTCCGGTATTGAGGCTATTTACCCATACTTTTATCCTTACATCATTGGCAGGATAGGTAATAGTAGCTACTGTAATTATTGTAGAATCACCTATCTGTAAAGATACCGGATAATCGGCATTACCCTGTATGGTATCATTGATTGACCAGCCCAGATTAACACTATTTAGAGGTGTGGAACCTGTACTATACACTATTACCTTCACATCTTCAGCCTCTCCTGAGCTTATTCCGTCGGTTAAGCTCATCATTTCCGTTAACATGGCATTACCGCTCATAGGCGGTATGGCATAACAGCCTATCGTAGTATTGGGGTATCGCGGTGCACCTGAAATGTCTGTCATGACAGATGCCATCCTTGGACAGCTGATACCTGCATCGTGTACCAGACTCAAACTGCTTCCTGCAGCTGTAAATGTTGGTGTAGCTATAAAAGCAGGCAATTCATTTACCGAATTGCTATCAGTAGTTACTGTTCCTTGCCAGGCAGTTAAGTCTGCACGGGCTGCTCCTGCATAACCTATATTTGTGCCTCCGGTATACATATTATTGAAATCTACATCCCATTGACGAGTAGTAAAATAAGATGTAGAAGCTAAATAAATAGCATATACCGCAGTACCCGTACCCTCCATTACTATATTATTCTTCTTAATACTTATATACGTATAAGCCGAACTTGCCACATATATTCCCCTTCCTGCTGTTCCTCCCACATAGATGGAATTATGAAGAATATCGGCATTGCTATAAGTGGCTGCATATATTCCCGAATAGGTAGTGGTAGCAGATGTTGTACGTATGATAATTTCATTATTGGCAATTAGGGATTTATTGTGGGTAAGGGTAGTGGGATAATAATTTGTATAAGAGGTATAAATACCCACAGGTTGTGTTATGCCCGTACTACGCTGAATAATACGATTTCCTGTTATATCTCCGTTTACCGCATAATTACGAATCCCATACCAGGTAGTACCGGTATTTGCCGATCTGCTTAAAAACGTATTATAACGGGTTTCAAATTCAGTATTGTAGATATATGCACCGTAATAATATTGATTGCTGACCGTATTGGAATCAAACACTACATGGGTACCGAAGGTCTCTTCTGTAGTTCCGCTTCCTCCATAAAAGAAAATTCCATAATATCCTCCATCCAATGTATTATTGATAAAAGAGATACTGTCTACTTCGCCGGTGGCATCTGCTTTATATATTGGGGCTACGGTATTGACTGTCGCTGTTGTACTGGTCAATAACTTACAGTCACGAACCATTATATTGCTGCATGCTCCCGTAAATTGAATTCCATACGATGTTGCCGTTGCTGTAGAAGCATCTACCGTAATTGCCTTTATGATAATATTATTACTGTTATTTAATACAATTGCTGCTCCGCTGCTAACTCTGATGGTTGCACTGTCGGCATGATTATCATAGGAAGTGATGGTTAGGGTATATCCATTGGTATAGTCCGCAAAATTGCTCAAGTCTATACCTCCATAGTTTCCTTTTAACTGTAGAGTAAGATCACCTCCCAAGCCGCAAGTACGAACAGAAGTGAGTGCCTCATCCAGACCGGCAAAGGTTCCACCGCTGCCTACCAAATGCGTTCCGGCAAGAATACTTGCACAGCCCAAAGGAGTAATTCCTAAGCTATCATCCAAGGCAAGGGAATCAACTTCTCCATTTGGCATGCTTACCCATGCTGCTATCGTATCCCGCTTGCCTGCCACAGGAATATAAGAACCTATGCTTATAGTGTCGGTAAAGTCTTCCGGCAAACCGTCTACATGCTTATAAACAATCATATCGGGCTGAACAACGCCATTCAAGCTCCAGTTCAAATAACAGGAATCCAAATCCGCTACTCCCTTATTACGGATAGTTACATGAACAACTATCGTATTTCCTTCCGTTTCACTTATTGAATTAGGAGAATTGATTGATTCCATGGCTACGGAATGATTTAAACATTCAGTTATAATGCTTACAGGTGTTATTCTAATGTGTCCATTGCCTGTATGTCCAGTCTGAGTTCCATCTGCTAAATTGGGCATAGAGGCATTACCTGCAATCATCGTAGTATTGCTAAATACTATACTTGAAAAATGATTTACTGTTCCGGTATGTGCACCGGTAGAATCTATTGCATTAACTCCGGGATGTCCTGATATGAATGATGAACCGCCGCCACCCATACCATAGGTAGAACCGCCGCCGCCACCACCATAATAGCCACCGCCACCACCTGCTCCGGCATACGTGGCGGAAGTAGTGTTTCCTGCACCGCCTGTTCCAAATGTTCCGGCTTGTCCGGAGGTTGTTCCTCCTGCTCCACCGGCAGTTTGTGTTGCTCCTCTACCATAACTTGATGTACTGTATGAGCCATTTATTCCTGTTAAATCTCCGCCATGACCGCCGTATGCACTTGCGGTGGTATATGAACCTACACCTCCACCACCTGCTGCAACCATTATTCTTGATCTTAATGATGTCGTATCATTCCAAGTAGCTCCTCTTATAAGGCGTATATCTGTAGCACCTCCACCTGAAGCCGCACCATAGGTTGAACCGACTCCTCCTGCTCCGCCACCATTAAATGTGGCTGCTCCGCTAACTGTATTGGTAGTTGGCGAAGCATTTTCTCCTTGCTCTCCAATGTATAAGTATAGAATTGTAGATGTATCAAGTATAATCGTCCCTTTTGTATAGGCTCCTTTACCTGTTATGCAATTGGTAGTTCTATTATTTTGCCCACCTTCGGCTCCCCAGCATTCCAATTCGTAGACACCCGGAAGAAGCCTTACTGTTTGTGCACTCCCTGTGTATGGGAAATCAGTTACTGTAGTAATTGCACCGTCGGCAAGGGCTCCGCAACCGGACTTTTCAATATAATAGTTGCCCGGCAATACGATATTATTCCCTAAACTATCTGTCAAATTAAGAGAATAATCTACATTCGTACCAAATTGCTTATGCGGAATGCTTACTTTCCACAAGCTATCCGATGCATCATATTGCATAGATAAAACTTCATTTGCAGTTGAACCTTCGTATGTAGAGGATATACGGAATGGTGCCTGGCTAACAGGTGTACCGGATCTGGTATATATTCTTGCACTTATTTCAAAGGGACCTGTATTATATACCGTATCGGCAGGAATGCTTACAAATTGGGGAATAATATCAGTGCTGCCATAAATAATTTTAGATAAGGTATCATCATAAGTTGTTGTAGAATCATATTCTCCGTTGGGATAGCTTACCCAAACAATTAGCGTATCAAAGCCATTTACTGTGGGAGTATAATAGTCTATTGTATCCTGAGAAGTAAAATCCCAGGGCAATTTTGGATTGAAAGCCACCACCCTGGATATCGGTATCGAACTGTTAATTGAATAAGAAACTCTTACCGAATCCAAATCCAATCCTCCCGTATTGCGTATAGTTGTTACTATGGGTACTTGCGTAGAAGGAGATACCGCTATTGTGTCAGGCATATCTAAAGAAGATAAGTCTGCCGCATAATTTGTACCACAATCATCACTGACAATTATGGATATTGTTGTTATTCTTACAAAACCATTTCCATCTGTTACAGGATTTGCAACAAAGCCTGCTTCCAATGCTTGAGCCGTTATACCGGCAGTTACACCGCCAATGTAGCCGGCACCGCCACCGCCACCTCTACAGGTAGCCGTATTACCGCCATCTCCACCGGAACCGCCATAAAAACCGGCACCACCACCACCACCACCATTGGTAGTTGATAATGTTCCTCCATCGCCTCCTTGACCGAAGGTACCTACAGTTCCACGAACATTGGCATTATATGCTGCTGCAAGAGGTCCACCGGCAGTTTGTGTTCCGCCTTGCCCTGATCCTGTAGTTGTAGACGTTGATGAGGTCACTGTAGAACCCATAGCAGCTCCTGTTGTGCCACCACCATTACCGCCGGCATACGTTGTAGCACTATTACCGCCGCCGCCGCCGCCACCGGCAACTATTGTAATATCGGCTTTATTGTTTTCCAACGTATTCAATAAGCCGCTCTTTGTGGCAATATGGGTAGCTCCACCGCCGGCACCACCGGAATTAGTTGTGTTTGCCGTACCGTTCATTCCACCATCTCCGCCGCCGTTATAGCCTCCAGCCGGAGTAGTAACAGAACTCATAGTTGAATTGCTTCCTTTTCCTCCAACATAAATATAGTAATCCGTTAGTTTGCTAATAGTAATCATTCCTGCCGAATAACCACCATTGCCGCCACCGGTTCCGGCGGCAAGACTTCCACCACCGTTACCGCCCCAAGTTTCTATTTTATATGTTCCCGGAGCTAATTGCATTGTTTGTACATCTCCTGTGAAAGAATAGTCTAAAATGGTTCCGGCTTGTCCCCCATCACCAACAAAGTCACAACCTAATTCAATATAATAATTACCCAATAAGAATATTTTATTGCCTAAAATATCTGTTAAATCAAGCGTATAGGTAATAAAAGTACCGGCACGCTTCTGCGGAACAGTAGTTTTCCACACTTTATTCGTCGAATCGTATAGCATGCTTAAAGTATCATTTGCCGATATATTGTCGTATGTATAGCTAAGGTTTAGCAACACTTCATTGATAGAGGCTCCTGATAGGGAAGTAACTTTTGCCGTTATTTCCTGAGGTGCTGTAGTATATATAGTATCTTTCGGAACATTCACAAATTCAACCAATATATCGCTGGTGCCATAGACAATATTTGTAAGAGTATCATCAGAAGTTAATGTATCCACCTGTCCGTTGGGCAAACTTACCCAGATAACAATGGTATCGGAAGCATTGGCTCGCTGGTAATAATAATCCAGGGTATCCCTGTATTTAAAATCCCAGGGCAAAGCAGGGTTAAAATATATATTCTTGGATTTAGGAGTTGAGCTATTAATACTGTAAGATACTACAACTGAATCCAAATCCCGAATCCCTGCATTGCGTATGTTTGCTACTATCGGAAATTGTATTGTGGGCGATGTGGCTACCGTATCATCCATATTTACAGGCTGAATGCTTGCGGAATAATCCTGACAATCGCCGAAAATGGATACGGTTCTTATCCGTGCATATCCGTTTCCGTCTGTTGCGAGATTTGCCATAAAGCCTGTTTCTGATGGTTGAGCAGTTATGCCATGGGCAAGGTTGTCTATATAACCGGATCCTCCTGCTCCACCACCGCCATCTCCTGTCCCGCCGGCACCGCCATAATAACCGGCACCGCCGCCACCTGCACTATAATTGCCACCACTTCTTCCGGCACCGCCGCCACCATTCCAGCCACCGGCACCGCCATTAGCGTCAGCATTGGCACCACCGGCACCATGTCTTATGCCGGCATAGCCACCTTGTCCAACTGTGGTGGGTGGGGTGTTTCCACTGCCACCAATAGAACCATTTGCACCACCGGATCCGCCACCACCGGAACCAAAGTCTCCGGCACCACCATAACCATAGGTTGCAACACCACCTGCGGATACTCCTCCCGCAGATTGAGTGCCACCTGTTGCGGGATTGCCAGCACCAACGCCTGTACCATGAAGTGAATTTCCTCCAATAAGACCACCACCATCGCCACCGTGACTTTGTTCTCCCGAAGCATTGGCTGCTCCTGCACCGCCACCACCGCCGGCAACAATTATTACATTATTACCAGCATCTGTTATGTCGGTCATACCGCCGCCACCGCCGCCGCCATTTACACCTGTATTATTGGTAAAACCGGGAGAGCTAACACCTTTACCACCCACATAAATATTTACTGATGTAGTAGTGAATACAGTTAATTGCCCTTTTGAATAGCCTCCTTTACCACCGTAGACTGCAGGGTAGGAGGAATAGAGTGCATTTCCACCATCAGCACCCCAACATTCCAATTCATATATTCCCGGAGAAAGCAATACCGTTTGTACGCTTTCGGTATATGGGAAATCAACAATTCCTGTTATTGAACCACCACAAACTAATTTTATATAAAACTCCGAACTTATTGTTGCTTCGTTTCCGTTTGTATCCCTTCCTGTGATAGAATAGTTAACCAAGCTTCCTGCTATATAAGGTGGGATAACAGTTGTCCATAGGCTATCTCCTGCAACATGTGTCATTAATATTGAATCCGTTATAGCCTGTTTACCCGGCTCAATCACCGTATATTTCAACTGGGGATTTCGTAAGGGGACACCGGCTGTTGCCTTTACCTTCGCATTTATTTCCCAAGGTCCCGTATTGTAAATCGTATCTTTAGGATAAGCTCCGGTAAATTGTACTATGGGCGGGCTTATTATATGATCTGCTGCCCTAATTTGAATATTTTCCAGCAACCAGCCCAAAGAAGCATCAGTGTAAGGAACATCCCCATGGATAATCATAAAGCGGAATACAACATCATTCATACCTTTCAAATCCGCGCTCAAGTCAAACGCTTCTTCTCTCCACCAGTCCTGGGTAGGGAATGCGTTGCTGTCATCTGCATTCCATTCGGCATAACTTGCCGCATTAAAGCCCCTTGCTATGGTGTAGTCGGTTGCACTTCCAAGATATGAATTTACATCCATAAAATCTTCCCATGGACCTAAGCCTATCCGGTATTGTATTTTTGTAATATCGCAGGGCGATACTTTACAAATATGCCTGAACCGTAATTCGATATTGTTATATCCTAAAAAATCAAATCCACCCGGAGGATTTGCAAGTTCCAAAATACTGGTATCCCCTGTATCGTAAGGAACAAAACCCAGATACGATCGGGAAACCGGTGCATTGCTTAAACTTCGCTGATAATAATCCGTATTATATAACCAGATACCTTGTACTGCGGTATACTTTGCCGGATTTACTCCATCGAAATCTTCTTCTACTGTAAAACGCTGTTGCGAATAAGCATGCTGCACTGTCAGCAACATGAAAGCTAACAAACTGATCAAACTTCTTTTCATTGTTCTTTAATTTATTTTTTATTATGCCTACTCTTTAGACAGGATTTTCGGCTTACTCCTGTTTTATTTATTTGTATAATTGATAAATCCTCTTTATCTAAAAAGGCTTATTGTACAGTAAGTATCTTATCAAAAATATTAGTCCTTGGTTCTTTAAGTAAGGAAGTTATGGCATACTGCGTTGTAATACTCAACTTATAGCTTCCCTGACTAAGATTAGGAATGATAATAATCAATTCCGAAGGATTGTTGACTACTATTTCGGAAGCATCTACTTTGGTCTGCCTTCCGGATTCATTAGTAAAATAAATACCTACATCGGGATGATCGCCGGCTAATTTGAGCCTGCTTCCCGTAATTCTCAGATTGCGTTCAGGGGTAAGCAAGTCGTTTACCGAACCGCTTTTTACATCTACTACCTGAGCAATGAAAATACTGCTATCGCCTACACCCATTATCTCCACCTCAATATAAGGGATTTCATTACGAAGCAATTCACCCTGATTGAATAGAAATGATAAGTCATGCTTTTGGGGATTGAATTTCTCATTGGGATTGTCAAAAACTCCACGCAGATGTGCTGCGGCAGTAAAATAGCCGGTATTAACAGAATACCCATCCGATAGCAGATAAGCCATTTCCTTCAGGAAAAGGTTCACATTGTGCTCCATGGCTTCGGCAGTAGTAGCCGCTCCACCACGTGTAACTGCTTGCTCACAAATCTCTCTTACATTCAATGAACGCTCGGATGACACTCGTGCTAAATAATCATTCGGATTTTCAGTTAATAGATTCGGAAATAAAAAAGCTCTGATTTTATGCAAAATTTTACTCATAATATGATAATTTTAATTTGTTTATAATTAATTTATTTAATGAAATAGCAAGGAAGAAGTAAAAAGAAAGAACAGGTAAATGGTAAGATTGCTATGATTTTTCTCACCGAAAACACTGTTTTGCTTATAAAAACTCCGGAAAAAAAGGCAATAGAAACCCCTTTTCTTTGTAAAAAGAATAAGGAAATATGGATTAGATGAAAGAAAAATAGTAAATTACACGCACGCGTTACATTATATAATCATTATATAATGTGTGTGTGGTGTGTGTGTGTGTGTGTGTGTGTGTGTGTGTGTGTGTGTGTGTGTGTGTGTGTGTGTGTGTGTGTGTGTGTGTTACACGATTATTTTGGAAAAATAAGTTTCTGGAAGAAAAATACACACAGGAAGATGTTAATCGCACACATTCCTTTTGACAAGGAAAAACCGTCTCTGTTATTACAGAGTTTGGTTTTATTAAGTAATTTCTTGTCAAAATACAATACATTTTTTATACATTAAAATTCACATGCAAATGTATACATATTTTTAAATATAAATACGAAAAATAAATGTTTTTTGTGAAATAAATTACATGTTGCTAACTATCAGGATAAAAAAATTACCTTCAATAGTATTTATTTTCTTCATCCTATGTTGTGACGATTCTGGAGACAGGGCAAAGGAAAGGAATATAAGATAAAAATTGTACCTTTGCAAAATGAAAGATGGTTTATAAAGATTACTATCTTTTACCTGATTTCATAAAGACTTGTTCACAAAAAACAAGTTATAAAATCATGGGGTTGTTTGGTTTTGACAGCTCGTATGTGATTATGTAAGCACGTCGGACGTTGTAAGCAGGTTCCGTAATAGCTAACTTTCATGCCAGAATAAATGGCGAAAATAATAATTTTGCTTTAGCTGCGTAGTTAGACTGCGACAGTAAGCTGTTTCCCCAGAAGCTTTTCTCTGCGGCGTTTGGTAGGAAGCATCGGAAATGCAGGGATAATTTTTATATGCCTCGATATAAAGATGAAATTTTAGAGGATAAGCTTTTGTTCGGCTTAGCCTTTTGCCTGACATAAGTCGAAAACCAAACAAAGGATAAGCGTGTAGAAAGCATTCTTGCAGCGTGTTTGGACGAGGGTTCGACTCCCTCCAGCTCCACATTTTAATATAATTATCTATTATACCATATTAAACAAAGGGGAGAAAGTTTGGATTGGTATACAATGACGTTTTATTGAGTAGAAATAACTTCTTTTCCTCTAACATCTATAAAACCATATTTTCCGTCTTTCTTAACCATTGCATAACCATTGCGATATAATCCAAAGAGTCCTATCTCATTGTAAATAGGAGGAACGACTTCTTTGCCATGTAAATCTATAAAACCATATTTCCCGTTCTTCCTTACCATTGCCCAATCCTTATGATATAATCCAAAGAGATCTATATTATTGTAAATGGGAGGAACAACTTCTTTGCCATGTGAGTCTATAAAACCATATTTCCCGTCCTTCCTTACCATTGCCCAATCCTTATGATATAATCCGAATAAATCTACATTATCATATTGAGCAAATGCAAAGACTGTAATAATACAAAAACTAAGGCTAAAAATTACTTTTTTCATGACTTTTTATTTTTTAGAATTATGTACAAATGTATATAATTTAAAAACATATTTTGTTATTTATGAAAATCTTTGGGTAGTATTTCACATTAGCAAACGAAGTTACTTCTATAAGTTTCCATTTTGAAAGTATTTTTAACATTTTTCTGGCAATTGCTATTTCCGTCATGCCGACATAATACTGCAATTGTATGTCTCATATTTTTCTTCGTAAAGATAATACCTGTCAAGCAATTTGAAACACTATCAACTATTCAGCATTTATTTTCTATTATATTTCCAAGTTTTTTATGTAAATTTGCAATGTTTTTATTTTGAAAAAACAATTACATATATAATAATAAGCAAATAAGGAAGAAATGACAAACAGCAAATTGGGTCTTGATTTTAAGAAGGTAGATGCAGCAAAGCAAGTTGCCCAAAATATCGCAGTCGATGTACAGAAGTTTGTGGAGAACTATACGACTGTAGCAGTGGAAAGAACCCTGTGCCGTCTAATTGGCATTGACGGCGTGGATACAAACGAAATCCCCTTGCCAAATATCGTAGTTAATCATTTACATGAAAAAGGATTACTAAATCAGGGAGTGCTTTTTTATGTGGGAAATGCCATGATTGAAACAGGCTTACAACCGCAACAGATCGCCGAAAGAATCGCCAACGATGAATTGGATATTAGCAAAATACATATCAATGCTATTCATGAGATTGTTAAGGCGATAGAGCCTTTGGTACATGCAACGATAAACAGAATCAAAGGGAATGTACAACGCCGTAATGACTATTTAGATACCATTGGAGAAGGCTCAAAACCCTATTTATATGTTATTGTAGCAACCGGAAATATTTATGAAGATGTTATTCAGGCGCAGGCGGCTGCACGGCAGGGAGCTGATATTATCGCCGTTATCCGGACAACAGGACAAAGCTTGCTGGATTATGTTCCTTACGGTGCAACAACAGAAGGCTTTGGCGGAACATTCGCGACACAGGAAAATTTCCGCATCATGCGTAAAGCCTTGGATGAAGTGGGTGAAGAAGTAGGACGATATATTCGCTTATGTAATTATTGTTCGGGATTATGTATGCCCGAAATCGCGGCGATGGGAGCTTTGGAACGTTTGGATGTGATGCTGAACGATGCGCTTTACGGAATTTTATTTCGAGACATCAATCCGCAACGAACCATTGTAGATCAATATTTTTCACGAATAATCAATGGTTTTGCAGGCGTTATTATCAACACCGGAGAAGATAATTATCTAACAACTGCCGATGCTTTCGAGCAGGCACACACCGTTTTAGCCTCCGATTTGATTAATGAGCAACTGGCTTTGTTGGCTGCAATGCCCGAAGAGCAAATGGGTCTTGGACACGCTTTCGAGATGAATCCCGAATTGGAAAACGGCTTTTTATACGAACTGGCGCAAGCTCAAATGACCCGTGAAATCTTTCCAAAAGCTCCTCTAAAATATATGCCGCCAACCAAATTCATGACCGGCAATATCTTTAAAGGACAGATTCAAAATGCACTTTTTAACGAAATTGCTATCTGGACAGGACAAGGTCTTCAACTGCTGGGAATGATTACCGAAGCAGTTCACACACCTTTTATGTCGGACAGATATTTGGCGATAGAAAATGCCAAATACATTTTCAATAATATGAAAAACATCGGTGATGAGGTTGAGTTTAAAGAAAACGGAATTATTCAAAAACGAGCGCAACATGTATTGGATGAAGCTTATACCTTATTATGCGCCATCGAAAAAGAAGGACTTTTTGAAGCGCTGGAAAAAGGAATCTTTGCCGATATAAAACGTTCCAAAACAGGAGGCAAAGGCTTAGCCGGTGTGGTAGCAAAAGCAGACAATTATTTTAACCCGTTTATAGAAATCATGAAAGGAGGAAAACAATAATGAGTGGAGGATTGTATTCAACGGAAGAAAAAACATTTGACCAGACCCTGGATTTGACCAAAGTCAAGCCTTATGGCGATACGATGAACGATGGTAAAACGCAAATCAGCTTTACACTGCCTGTTCCCTGCAACGACGAAGCGATAGAAGCGGCAAAGCAACTGATGCGGAAAATGGGATTCGAGAATCCGCAGGTAGTCTATTATAAAGAATTAACCAAAGGGTTTACCTTTTTTAATTGTTATGGTTCCTCTGTTCATACGGTTGACTTTACGGCAATTCATGTACCTAAAGTGGAATCTACGGTTATGGACATGAAAGAAACCGATGAGTTTATCAAGGAACATATTGGGCGGAAAATAATAGTAATAGGTGCCAGTACCGGAACCGATGCCCATACGGTAGGGATTGATGCCATTATGAACATGAAAGGCTACGCCGGACATTATGGGTTGGAACGTTACGAAATGTTTGAAACGCTTAATATGGGCAGCCAGGTAACCAACGAAGACTTTATTGCCAAAGCCATTGAACTAAAAGCCGACGCCTTGCTGGTTTCCCAGACTGTTACCCAAAAAGATGTTCATATCAAAAATATGACCGAACTGGTAGAAATGCTGGAAGCCGAAAACCTGCGAGATAAGGTAATTCTCACCTGTGGCGGTCCGCGTATCACATACGAACTGGCAAAAGAACTCGGCTATGATGCGGGCTTTGGCATGAACTCCTACGCCGACGATGTGGCTTCGTATATAGCTCAGGAAATGAATAGGAGGTTGAACGGGTAAAGGAAATTTTGAAAATAATTGTAGTTATTATGCAAAAATTCCCGAAGGGGACGATAAGGTTATAGGAATGTAAAGACAACGAAATATCCAAATCCCGAAGGGATGACATGATTATAGATAATAAATAACACAAAACATCTAAATCCCGAAAGGATGACATGATTATAAAATAAAATATAATACACCGAACAAACAATATAAAATTATGCCGGGCACATTTTCACAAATATACATTCAATATGTTTTTTCGGTAAAAGGCAGGGAGAATTTATTGCAAAAATCGTGGCGTGATGAAGTATTCAAATATATGGCAGGCATCATAAAAGGCAAAAATCAAAAGGCGATTATTGTTAATGGCGTTGCTGATCATGTACATATTTTTGTCGGATTAAAACCGGCAATGCGCATTTCTGACTTGGCGCGAGACATCAAGAGTTGCTCCACCAGTTTTATCAATGAGAAAAAATTTATTAGAGGAAAATTTGCCTGGCAAGAAGGATATGGGGTATTTTCATACGCTCATTCTCAAATAGAATATGTGTACCAATACATTGCTAATCAAGAAGAGCATCATCGAAAGAAAACATTTAAAGAAGAAGATGGTGTATCAAAAAGTATGCTGCTATAAAAATTTGGCAATTAGGAAATAAAGTATTAATTTTGGATTATGACAATAAAAATAATCCTTCATTGCC
>QMCD01000751.1_pt2 | contig 13639 bp, 13 predicted proteins | sample 1821841 | NCBI WGS metagenome assembly QMCD01 (sample SAMN01991225, study PRJNA193472) | Termite gut metagenome, whole genome shotgun sequencing project. | isolation source: worker | host: Macrotermes natalensis | reverse complement strand
AATTCTTTAAGAAATTAATCGATGGTATCGACTCGGACAGGATAATGTGGGAAATACTCCTCTGGAACCGGAATTACCTTTCTTAAAGAACGGTAACCAACCAGATATTGAAAGCCTGTCATCAGGCTGATATTCTCAAACCGGCGGCAGGAACCCGGATATTGGCCTTAACATATTATTTTCCATTCTGATAGGAGGAATCTATTTTATAAACCGGCAAAAGGAATTTAAAATAAGTAGCTCAACAGAATTAGTTTAAATGATAATTTTTCTTCTTCATATGTGCTATTCGAATACTAATCGTGATTATAAATATGTGAACTTTAAAAAATCATGTAACTTAATTATACGGACTTACTTAATAAATAAAACGATATTATTTACGTTTTTCAGATTAATTTGTATCTTTAGAACGATATAACAAACTTTTATACGAAACATAATAACACTGGTAAATTACACAATTATATTGGGAATATTCTTTTAAAACTAAATCATTACAAGTATGTTAGATGGAATTCTAGATCTTATAAAAGATCAGGCCTTAGGCGCCGTTACTCAAGCAGGTGTGCCTGCCGATAAACAAGAAGCGGCTGTAGAGACTACAGCTTCATCAATTGTGGACGGGTTGAAAGATCAGCTTAGTCTTGATAATATATCTTCTATCATGAGCCTTTTTGGCGGAAGTTCTTCTTCCTCTTCGGCTGTGGCAGCCAGTAACCCTGTTGTGAGTTCTATTCAGGGAACTGTGGTGTCTTCTTTGAGCGAAAAGGTAGGGTTGAGTCCAGCTGTGGCCAATACTATTGCTTCCACTGTGGTTCCTGCTTTAATAGGGCTGTTGTCTAAAAAATCAAATGATCCGGACGATTCCTTTGATTTTGGTTCTTTGCTTCAGTCATTTACAGGTGGAGGTGATTCTACCGGAGGTTTTTTAGGAGGTATTTTAGGTAAATTCCTGAAATAAGAGATAAACTTTATTTTAGATAAGAAAAGGGATGTATCGTTAGATAGATCCCTTTTGTTCAGAAAAACTACTGACATCCTTGTAGTTTAGTGATAAGAAAGTGTAAAACCATATTTCTTATAGATTAAGTAAGTCCGCATAATTAAGTTACATGATTTTTTAAAGTTCACATATTTATAATCGCGATTAGTATCCGAATAGCACATATGAAGAAGAAAAATTGTCATTTAAACTAATTCTGTTGAGCTACTTACTTATTTATATTCCGGAAAGGGGAAAGATTCCGTATTGGAAGTAATAACATGGATCGTAGATAATCTGGATATCCTTGCGAATAAGAAGGATAACGGGAGTGAAAATACAATAAAGATTGAAATAGCCCGGAAAATGCTCCGGGCAAATATCGACATTAAAACCATTCGGGAGGTCACGGGATTCACGGATAGCCGGTTCTTACAGGGATGCGCGGATATGGCTGAAAGTCCGGTCCCTGTTAAAAGAAAAAGAGGGAGGCCTCCCAAAATGAAATAAACTGTTCCTTGCTATCTCCGGTGGTGATTATTCATCCTGTTCCAGATCGATACTAATTGATCTCAGTATTTCATCAAACAAGTTTTCGAGTCCGGCATCCCGGAGTAATTGATCGCCATAAGCCCTGGAAACCTCTTTACATACTTTATCAAGTATTTTCAGTTTGTCTTTGGGCCCCGGCAGATAGCTTTTCCGGACAAAGAAGTCTGTTATCCTTTCGTATATATCGTCTGAAATATCTTCCTGTGTATATTCGTCAAGGTCGCAGAAGATGATTGTATTGCGGTGTATGGCCTTTTCTATCCTGTTTGTTGTTTCTGAAATCTGCCGGCCGCTCATGTTCAGGAAAAACAGGGCAAATTCCTTAGCTTCCGGATATTTATTGTTTTTCGCATATTTTTCCAGTAGATTCCAATCGTCCCTTGATTTGGGATATTTCTCACCGGCTTGTCCAATCCGGTTTATAATCTGTAATTCATTTTTTCTTTCCTGCGGCAAAGAGTTGCATTCTTTACAGATATGCCCGGCATGGCCGGCCCCTCTAAATGCTTCGTTGGATTTACGTTCTCCGCAGATTTTGCAGAAATGCCCCTGTTTTTTCTTTTTTGCCATTTGACTGTTTCTCTGATTCCGGTACAAATATATATTATAAACGGTTTTGGATTATCTAAAAGTTGACGGAAAAATAATAAAAGCCGTTCGTCCTGTATACAAGGGAACCCCGCAAGGCTTGTGAGGTTCCTGTTCTTCTGTGGCCATATCTATTCGATAAAATCGCTGATATTGAATCCCTTTCCGGAGTTTACATTATTAAAGGAATCCATCAATATTTTAGCATTCTCATAAACGAAGTTGTTGATAGTGATAAATTGGAACAGTTCGGTATTATTTATCGCGTTTAGTACATTTACAGCGTTTTCCTTATCATTATCCGATGGTTCTTTCGTATTTAAAACACTGACCGTTTTAGACAACTCTTCAAAGCTGACGCCGGAGGAATTGTTCATCTCTTCCCTGTCATAATATTCGAAACTGTCCATCTCGTCCTCAGGAATCTTGTTGTCGCTTTCAATATCAAATCCGGCCGGTTCTTTTTCTACGTCATCCGGTTCATCAATACTGATCGCCAAAAGTTCGCTCTTGAAAGGTTTAATCCCATCTTCCTCCTCTTCGGGTTTTCTAAGGACAGGCAATTTTTTCATAAATAATGTTTTGGATACGCCTACAATACCGCTTGGTACGGGTGGGGGAGTCATCTGCCGTGCAGGTTCCGCTTCAAAAAGCATAACATAGTTATTATAGCTGGCGATCAGCTTCCGTTTCGCTTTATCCATGTGTAAGGAACACCTGTAAGAGAGTTTATAAAGTGATTTGCAGGCAAGCTGTAACAGCCGGCACACCATGCCGGCCAGGGTACATAATAAAAACAGGGAATATAATACGGCAATTTTCATGGTAAATTTTCATTATAAAGTTTGGATATATATTCTTTCTTGAGCTCTTCCATCTCTTCCTTATATTCGTAGAAGTGGTGGATCATCACATTATTTATAAAATTGGCGAAAGTGATGCCGTCCGTTGTTTTAAGGATATTCCTGATTGAAGTATAAATCCTTTTATCGAGGATAACCGTTGTTTGTTTTGTCTCGGCATACTTCTGTTGTATAAAAAAGATGTCGGCGTATTTTAACCTGCCCTTCTTTTTTTTCGCGATTCTGGGCTCCGTATCATCCTTATTCACATTTTCGGGATCTCCATGGGAATAATTCTCCGTCCTATAGCTTGGAATATCCTTTTGGGAAACCTTTCTTTCTTCGGCCGGCATTCTGGGTATGTCCCCCGCGATCATTTTTTTAATAACATCTTCATCGACATTGATAATTTCTCTTTTAGCCATAACTACAGGTTTATAATTTTACTTATTTCATTTACCAGTTCTTCCAGGTTGCTGTTTTTCAGGAGCCTCTTATCGGGAGGGAATAATGTTGACCTGAAGACAACGGGTTTGTCAAAAGAAAGTTCTTTATTATATCTTTTTGTGTCGGGAAGATAAGTTCCTAAAATCCGATGCTTTCCTGTTTTAGCCAGTTTATTGAAAAAATCGTAGAGCTCGGTGCTTTCCCTTTTGTCCACTTTGTTCCAAAAAAGGATAATGTCTTTTAGCCTTAAAGGAGTGGGCGATACCCTTTTATATTCCTTTACAGACATTAGAAAACTCAGGCTGCTTTGCAGCACACGCTTATCAGCTATTATCGGCGTGAAAATATAATCCATATTAAACATGACATTTAATATTCCCGCGCTGTCGACGGTACCCGGCAGGTCGAAAAATATCACATCTATTTTGTCCGTACATGAATTTATTAACTCCTGTGCATGTGCAAGCGCTTTTTCAGGACTTGAATTTATGACCTTATACGCTTTTCTGGCTGTTTGTTGAAACTGTATCGTCAGGGCAGCCTGCAGTTCCTTGTTGATATTTATTGTTTCGATGTCACTGTTTCTCATCCTGAAAATGGAATGCTGCGGATAGTCACAATCGATTATGGCTACATTCTTAATCTTATTGTAATGTAAATAACTGGCGATAACCGTTGTCAATGCTGATTTTCCAACGCCGCCTTTCTGATTGCTGATAGCAATGTACAATGTTTGATCTTCCATACTTTGTAATAATTAGTTATATTTAAAATAATCCATCCATCTGTTCACCGGTTTGTCAATTCATCCATCTGCCAATCCATTTGTCCACTTATTTATACTCATTCGTTCATTCATTCATCTGTTCACTTGTCCATCCACTCATTTGCAAATCCGTTAATCCATTCATCCGTTAATCTATCAGTCAATCCATAAGCATGTTCATTCACCTATCGTCAAGTCAATCCATTTATCCGTTTGTCCACTCATTCGTCCGTTCATTCATCCAATATCCTGCAAAATAGAGTAAAGTATAAGGTATATATACCGGCTTGTCGTAATTTGTCCTCTTTTGTCGTAGTTTGTCGTATGTAATCAATTTGTTTACATATTGTTATGTGTGTAACTTTGCCCGTGTGACAGACGAAGGTTTCGCTACTGAAAAATAAAAAGTATCCGATCCGGCTCTGATTCAAAAATTTTATAACTAAAGCCAATGGAATATGAAATATGTTGAACTTCTATACCGGAATCTACGGAGCAGAGTAATCTACAGCCATGTAGATTCTAATAGCCCGTGCTATTAGCAAGTTGTGCTTTTGTACGACGAATAAAATTTGCCGTACAAAAGCCTAACTTGCCCCCGCCTGCCTGGCGGGGGGTGATTTCCTCCAAAGTCGGAAATCATAACATTCTTTGAGATGTGTTTACTAAAATGGAATTATAACTCATATATGGGGCGGAAAACGGAAAAAGACCCGGCAATACATAAGATAAATTTCCGGATGAATTCATCGGATTATCAGAAATTGATTGGACTGTTCAGGCGATCAGGGCAAAAAAATCTATCGTTATTTATTATTTCTATTCTGTTGAACAGGGAGATGAAGGTTGTAAAAATAGATAAGGCGGCCATGGATTACTATATGCGGCTGACGACTTTTTACGACCAATACCGGGCGGTAGGCAATAATTATAACCAGTTGGTGAAAGCCATAAAGGCCAATTTCGGAGAAAAAAGAGGCCTGGCTATGCTTTACCGGTTAGAAAAAGTAACCATAGAATTCATTACAATTACGAAGGAATTATTTGTACTAACGGACGAATTTGAACAAAAGCACCTGAAAAAAGAAGGGAAATGATTGCCAAAATTACGCATGGGTCATCTATTTACGGAGCGGTTTCCTATAACCAGAAAAAGGTTGATGCCGGTGATGCCAGGGTGATAAATTCACATAAAATGATCGTTCCCAGAACTGAAGAACAAGGATCTTTGTTCCATAAAACCCTGATGTCGTTCGAACCCTATTTACTGGCCAACAAGCGTACTAAGAAGACAGTCATGCATGTCTCCTTAAATCCAAGCCCTGAGGATATGCTGGATGACTATAAACTGGCTAAAATATCGGATGACTATATGAAACAGTTAGGCTATGGCCATCAACCCTATATTGTCTACCTGCACACGGATATTAAGCGCAAGCATATCCACATCGTGTCACTTAATATTGACAGTGAAGGGATCAAACTGGATGACAGCTATCAAAAAAGAAGATCGGAAAAGATTTGCCGGGAACTTGAAATAAAATACAGGTTAAAACAGATCACGGATGAAAAGAAGGAAGAGGCCGGGCTGTATTTGAATAAGATTGATTATCTATCAGGGGATATAAAAAGACAAATATCCAATACGGTAAAAAGCCTGGTTGAAAGTTATAATTTCCAATCCTTTGGTGAATTTAACGCATTACTGTCGATCTATAATATACATTCAAAGCATGTCAGGGGAGAACAGGATGGGAACTGTTTTAATGGCGTTATTTATAGTGCTGCCACAGAAGACGGTACACCTGTGGGTACTCCGGTGAAATCTTCGAGTATAGGAAAAATGGTGGGTTATGAAGCTTTGGAAAGGAAAATGAAAAGGACAACAGAAAAGATAAAAAGCAGGAAATTAAATATCAGGCAATCTAAAGGTATAATTTCCAATGCCCTGGATAATTCGAAAAACAGGTGGCAATTCATTTCAATATTAAAAGATAACCGGATCGATGTCGTGTTTCGGGAGAATGAAGAAAAACGTATTTATGGCGTTACTTTTATTGATCATAACAATAAAACGGTTTACAATGGGTCGAGGCTGGGCAAGGAGTTCTCCGCCAACATGTTCGACCGGAAATTTAAGGACTGCCAGCCCTTTTCTCCAGAAGTCCGTGAGATATCCGTTAAACAGGGGCAACAAGATAACGATCCGCACATGTCATTACTAGTAGATGAGATCTTCGGCACGTTTTATCTGGACAATTCTTTTCATGATCCGGAAGAAGAAGGGTTCCAACGGAAGTTAAGGCGGAGGAGGAAACAAAAGCGGACCCCCTGAATTGTGTAATATATCTTTGTATCGATCAGTCTTTTTGTAACACTGGATAATCTTGAGTTCTCCAGATTCTCCAATGAAGGCAAACGGAGCTTATATGAGATAAGCAGTATAACAGTTTTTAGTTATCTTCCAATTCGATCACGGGCTTTTTATTCCAGCCCAATTTTTCCATCATCCTGTGCAATAGGTAATATACCAACGGCACAATAACGAGAGTCAGGATTGCGGAACTGGTTAAACCGCCGATAAGTACCCATGCCAGCCCGTTCTTCCAATCAGCGCCCGCACCTTGAGCCAGCGCTATGGGTAGCATACCGGCAATAGTTGATATGACAGTCATGAGAATTGGACGGAATCGTTTTTGTGTGGCTTCCAGCAAGGCTCCTTTTACTTCCATCCCTTTTGTGCGCAGTTGGTTGGCAAAGTCCACGACTAAAATAGCATTCTTTGTAACCAACCCAATCAGCATAATCATTCCCAACAAAGTGAAAATGCTGATATTTTCCATCGCTAAGGCCATTGCAATCAAAGCCCCGATGAGCGCTAAGGGGACGGAAAACAATATGGCAAAAGGATAAATATAGTCGTTGTACAATAGTACCATAATCAGGTACACGAGTATAATAGATACTAAAAAAGCCAGGCCTATCATATCGAATCCTTCTTCCTGGTTTTCCATTTCACCGCCATATATGACAGATATGGAAGAAGGTAACGGCATAGCATTGACCGCCTGCCTGATATCTTCGCCGATCGATCCTACAGGCCGTCCTGCTATTTGGCTTATGATACGGATGGAAGGGATACGGTTTCTTCGCTCTAACTTGGTCGGGCTTTCGCTTTCGGTAATTTCTGCAAATTGATTAAGATGGACTACTTTTCCAAAAGCGTTTATTAATGAGAAATTTTCCACATCTCGAATATTCTTGCGGTCAAACTGGTCAAGGCGGATATTAATATCATATTCGCTGTCCTTGTCCCTGAATTTGGCGTCTTGGTTACCGCTGAAGGCATTATTTAGAGATGCTCCCAGCAGCTCAAAAGAGACGCCCAGTTTGGCCATTTTTTCCCTATCCGGTTTGACGCTTATTTCGGGATTTCCCGTTTCATACGACAACTTTAAGTCAATAACACCTTGAATTCCAGATAATTGGGTTTTAATTGCTTTGGCGGCTATTAAAACAGAATCCAGGTTATTTCCTGTGATATACAATTCTATCGGGTTTACATCTTTCCCGCCGGTGATAGCGCTTTGAGCGGTTGTGATTTTCGCTCCGGGCAATTGTCTTTGCAGGGCAAGTTTTATTTCTCTGGCACAATCTTCTGTCGAAACATTGCGCTTATCGTACGGCAAGATCTTGATAAGGATTTCAGATAAATAGGGTTGTCGCAGGCCATCTTCCTGAGAGCCGACTGTTGTAAATACAGAAGCCACTAAAGGGTTGCAGTTAATAATAGATTCAGCTTTCTGGGTCAGTGTATTGGTTTGTTCAATGGTCGAGTTTTTGGGTAACTCTATATTCAGGTAAAATTCGCCACGGTCGCCAATACTCGCGAATTCACTGCCAATGAATCCTAACGGGACAAGCATGGCCGATGCTATAAACAAGGCAAATGTACTGGAAAAAACAATCAATTTGTGGTTGAAAGACCAAGCCAATAACGAACGCGTCTTATAAGCGGTGTTTTGTATCGCGTTTTCAAAACCATTGATGAATTTTCTTAGGAATGTGTTGTTTTTTATATTTTCCAGTTTCCCGATCCGTGATGACATCAGGGGGACTATTGTAAAGGAAACGATCGTGCTGAAAACGACCGCGGCCGCAGCCGTGATACAAAAACCGCGGAATAAGTCGGCAACCCTGTTTTGCGTTAACGCGACAGGAATAAATACCACCACTAATACCAGGGAAGTGGATATAACAGTTAAGCCGAGTTCTTTTATTCCGTCATAAGCTGCCGAAACTTTTTTCTTTCCCATTTCCAAGTGACGGTGTATGTTTTCTACCACCACAATAGCATCATCAACCAGTAATCCTATGACTAATGACAATGCGAGTAAAGAGGCAAGGTTCAGGGTGATGCCGAAAGCATACATTACAATGAAGGTCGCAACCAAAGAAATGGGGATAGTTATTATCACAATCAGTGAGTTACGTGTACTTTGGAGGAACAGCAGCATGATTATCGCGACAAACAAAATAGCCATCGCCAAATCCGCCAATACCGAACCGATAGCTTCTGTTGTAAATTCCGAATCATTCATGGCGAGTTTGAATGTTACGTTTTGCGAGGCATGTTTTTGTTCCAGTCCTGCAAGGATTTTTTCAACTTCTTCCGATATAGACACCGCGTTGGCGTCAGCTTGCCGCCTGACACTGATACCAATAGAATTAACGCCGTTGGTGCGGTTTATTGCAGTTACTTCTTTTTGCGTATCCTGTACGTCCGCTACATCTTTCACTTTTACTACTCCACCGTTTTCCATTGTTTTCAGTACTACATTTTCTATGTCGCCGGTGCTTCGGAATTTTCCTTCGAGGCGTACCAATATCTGGCGGTTACAGTCTTTTACTTTGCCTGTGGGAAAATCGAGATTGGAATGGACGAGTGTTTGTGTGACCTGCAAAATGGATAATCCGTATGATTTCAGCTTGTCTTCGTTCAGGGTCACCTGTATTTCCCGTTCATTCCCGCCAAATAATTCTACGCCGGCGACCCCTTTTACACTTTCAATGGACGGTTTTACCGTATTTTTTACAAAGTCATAAAATTCCAATGCCGGCATACCGGATATTGCACCGATATTAAGGATGGGAAGTTCGGCGAAGTCATATTTTTCAATGGACGATTCTTTGGTTTCGGTCGGCAGGTCGGCTTTAATGGCATTGATTTTCCGTTGTGCATCCTGCATAACAAGATCGATATCCACTCCATAGCGAAGCCGTACAACCGACATGGAAAAACTTTCCATGGAAACCGACTTAATATCCTGGATGCCTTCCAATGAAGATAAAGCATCTTCAATTTTCTTTGTAACGGAACTTTCCACTTCATAGGGTCCCGCACCTGGGTATTGTGTGCCAATCATAATGGTTTGCATGGCTATACGAGGAAACAGCTCCTGATTCAGCCTGGTAAAAGCAAAGATCCCGAAGAACACTAATAAGGCGGACATTACGATAACCACCGTAGGCCGCATGATAGATATTTTGGCTATTTTCATGATAATTTTTATAAAACGGTAACCCGGCAACTATCCGTTAAATTAATTTGCCCGTTATTAACAACCCTGCTTTCTGCGTTTATGCCGCCTATGACTTCTATGCGGTCATCGATTACTTTTCCTACTGTAATTTCTTTCAGGTAGGCTTTACCGTCCCGAACTACATATACACTTGGATTTTTAAGACTTCCGACAATACAAGCCCGCTCAATGGTTAGTATTTTGTTCCTTTCTTGTTCCGTAGTTTCCGTATTGACCCGGGCGTACATGCCAGGCTTTAATAAATCGGAATAATCGGTTTTGAAAAACACCTCGAACGTGTAGGTCATGGATTCATTGCTTTTTGAGCCTATCAAGCTGATATTCCCTTCAAAAACCTTGCCGGGGAATATATCGGTGGTGATCACTACCGGGTCTCCCTTTTTCAGCCTTACCATTTCTTTTCCCGTGATGTAGGCTTTCACTTTCAGGTTTCGTGTGTCAACGATTTCACCTATAAGAGTACCGGGCGTAACAAGGCTTCCTATTTCAAAGAAGTCTTCTTCCAAAACACCCGTCGCCGGGGCGGTTATCCGTGTGTTTTTCAATTGTTCTTTCATTCCCACTACTATGCTTTCGGCGCTTCTCATGGCTATTTCCACACTTTCTTCTTCAGCCTTGGTGACGGCGCCTACGGTTACTAAAGAACGGTAGCGTTCCACATCCTTAAGCGCTTTTGCGAGGTTCTGTTCGGCAATCCGGAGGTTTTCGCGGATGACATTATCTTCGATTTTTGCGATGAGCGTCCCTTTAGTAACCCATTCCCCGGCTTTTTTGTATTTGGCAAGAACGGTACCTTGCGCCTTGGACACGATCATCACCTCGTTCCCTGAAACTATTGTACCTGTAATATCCATATTATTCGCATCGGCGGTATATTGTGGCCTTGATACATTTACAGGGATTTCCGTGATACCGGCGAGTGAGCGTTCAGCCTTTTCATCCAATCTGCTTTTATTGTTCAATAATATGCCGGTTATTGTGCCGATAATTATCACAGTGACGGCTATTTGAAATTTTGTCTTCATTTTTTTTATTTTTGTTTGTTATTACTTCAGCAAATTGGCAAGTGTCCCCTCGGCTTTCATCAGTTCCAGGTGCGCTTTTTTGTATTTGATGACTTCCGACCAATACGCCACCTGTGTCATTCGCAAGGTTAACTCCGTTTGTAGGAGGTCCGTTATGCTATATAGACCTTCCCTGTAAAGGGCACGGCTTTGTCCGTATATTTTTTCCGCCAGCCGCAGGTTTTCTTTTTGTGCATTTACGGATTGGTAACAGACCGTTAATTTCTGGCTGGCATTTTCGTGGTGTACCCGGGCAGACCGTTTTGTGAAGTCTATTTCTTCATCCAGTTTATGAATCGTCAGATTCATTTGCCTGACCTGCTTTTGTTTACTCAAACCATCGAAAATCGGGATGTTTAGCCGTAATCCGATGAACGAGTAGTCAGACCAGGATTTCGACCGGGCTAATTTGAGCCTATCCGATTGGAACTGGTAGCCACCTGAAGCAACCAATGAAAGTCTTGGCAAATACAGGCTATTTATATATTTGATATTCATGTGATTAATATGTTTTTGTTTTTGCAAAAGGGCTAAATCAGTCCTGCCTGACAAGTCATAATATCCGTTCAGCAAGTCTGCCGGTGCATTTATTTCCTGTAAGCAATTATTGTTTAATACCAGTATTCTATTCGAAGGAATCCCGATCAGGATTTTCATATATCGTTTCTGCTGTTCGATCGCAGCTGCCAGTTGTTCACGTTGTACTTTGAGGCTGGTAATTCCGACCGTTATCCGGTTTAAATCGATTTCGCGGGTCAAATCCTGTTGTACGCGATAGGCGGTGCGTCGGTATAAGGAATCCTGCATGTTAAGGTTGGATAATACACTTATCAATTCTTGTTCACTGTGGAGAATGTCGTAAAATACGGTACTTATGTTATAAATCAATTCTTCTTTGGTCAATCGGGATTTTAATATGGTCAGTTCTTCAGCGTTTTTAGAAGCTTTAATTCCTGTGAACAGGACGGGGTCAAAGATTACCTGGCTTAATTCAATATTTGCCCCTGCTTCATAGGGGCTGCCGAATTCCGCAGGAACGTTGACGCTTGGCTGTCCTGCCAATTCTCCTGGCAGCATAATTACAGGAAGCGAAATATTGCGGGTAAATGCAGCTCCCAGATTTACCTGAGGTAACGCACCTGCGATGATTTCTTTGGTTTTGGCCGTTGCAATGGCTTCGTCGTATTTGGCCTGCCTGATAAGATGATTGTTTTCCAGCGCAAATTCAAGGCATTGTTTCAGGCTCATTCCATTTTCAGGGATTTGGGCTGTGGTATTCCTGCTTATGACAACGGCAGCCATTAACATGATGAGTATCTTTTTTTTAATTGTCATGATTTGTATTATGTTTGACTGTATTATTATTTATAGTCATTGGTAGCTCGAAAAAAAAAGCATAATGAGTTCATGCTTTCTCGGAAGTATCCGGTTCCGGTGGATAGTCATATAATTGCTGTACCACACCTTTTATCAATATTTTCAAAGCATTGTCATAAACCGTTTCCCCAATTGTCTTTACATTCATTATAGTCATGAAAATTGCCCTGAAAGCCCCGGCGATGTCTTCTACATCCATATTTGGAGATATCTCTATATACCGCATAAGTTCCTCAAAGAATTGCTTGTCATCTAAAAGGTGGATTTCTGCCGATTGATCGGAAAGTTTACGCATAACATAAGATACTCTATATCTCCATTTATAAGCAGGGAAGTCCAAAAAGGCTGGTTTTCTTTTATAATCCTAAATATTACCAGGGTAAGCCTGTCAGGTGTTAAATAACCTTTTACACCTGACAACATATTATTTATGCCTGTATGTAATTTCTCATGGTATTCCATTATGGCTTCAAAAAATAATTGCTCTTTCGATTCATAAAATAGGTAAAATGCACCTTTAGAAATACCACTCAGCCTGGTCAGTTCGTCAACAGAAGTCTTCCGGATGCCATACTTCTGCATGCATTCTATAGCCGCTTTCTTTAAATATTCCTTGATAAGGGCCTTTTCGCCGTCTCCAAATGCTTTTGCCATGCCGTTAAATTGTTTGTGACTGAAATTATATTTTCAGTCACAAATGTAAATATTTTTTTTTATATACAACAAGAATACGGAATATTATTTGTGTATACCAGCAAGGCGGCTAATTAGCTTCCGTCCGGGACGATACTGGTAGAGGATTCACCGGCAACTATACAGGACTACGGTTTTTAATGATAGATTTTACAATATCTTCCGCTTTGCGAGATAATTTTCCTAATATTTTTTCCAATCGGTAACATCCGACGTTAAATCATCCGATATTATTTTAAAAGAAGAAAAAGGAATATTATAATACTCACAGTCTTTAGCCGGAGCCTCCGCCTCCATATCAAAATTAGAATATATTTTGCTGAAGTTAAAAAATTCCATGGAACTCACAGTCTGTGTGGAGATAAAAAAATTGCTTGACAATACAATATCTTTTTTTGTGCAAAACGGGACTGTTTTGGATATATCGGTAAGCTTTATTTTTTTAGGAATAAAATCACAGCCAAATTTCACAACATTCGGAAACTGAAAAAATATCGCCGATTTTATGAACCGAAGACCCACATGTTCCAATGTTAATTATATGGAAGTTTTCCTTTTCTATCCGGGATAAATAATCCATAAGTACAATTGCAGAATTTACCTTCCCGATGCTGGTGTATAAATAGTCCACATTTTTATATTTCTCTAAACAGGAGAAGTCTATCTCTTCCTTTACTGCGGCCAGGAATAATATTTTATTTTTTATATTGAGCAGGTCGTAC